>JAFEHB010000280.1_pt1 | contig 45847 bp, 47 predicted proteins | sample 9267121 | NCBI WGS metagenome assembly JAFEHB01 (sample SAMN17103336, study PRJNA684904) | human gut metagenome | isolation source: diarrhea sample from child under the age of five | host: Homo sapiens | place: South Africa: Mafikeng, Mafikeng Provincial Hospital | collected 2019-09 | reverse complement strand
ATTCCATCAGCTTTTACAGCCCTACTCAACTGTGCGGAGGTGGGACGACGAAATCGAATTCTAACGAATTACCGATTTCTGTCCCACTCTCGTTTTTTTGTGGCTTGTGGTATAATAAACCTACTACAGTTACAGAAAGGATTTCAACCTTGTCATACAAATTTCTACTTTTCGACCTTGACCATACGCTGCTGGATTTTGATACGGCAGAAGACATCGCCCTGACTCAGTTTTTGGAGGAGCAGGGCGTAACGGAGATTCAGACCTACAAAGACTATTATATTCCCATGAACAAGGGGCTTTGGCGGGATCTGGAGCAGGGGAGAATCACCAAGCCTGAGCTTGTCAATACGCGCTTTTCTCGTCTTTTTGATCATTTTGGCATTGAGAAGGATGGTGCCGAGTTGGCCCTTCTCTATCAGCAGCATATTGCTCAGCAAGGCCAGACTTACGCAGGAGCCAGCGAGCTTTTGGACAGTCTGACAGCAGCTGATTATGAGATTTACGGAGCGACCAATGGCATCACAGCTATTCAGACCGGCCGTATGGCCCATTCCGACATTGCGCCCTATTTTAACCATATTTTCATCTCGGAGCAGATGGGGACTCAGAAGCCTGAAGCTTTGTTTTATGAAAAAATAGCAGAGCAGATACCAGCTTTTGATAAGAGTCAGGCTTTGATGGTTGGGGATTCATTGACTGCTGATATTGCCGGTGGTAACAATGCTGGAATTGATACGGCTTGGTATAATCCGAAGGGTTTGACGAATCAAACACAGGCTAGACCAACCTACATTCTCCAATCTTATCAAGACTTGTTGGATTTGTTGTTACAATAATAAGAAGAGGCGGTTCGGCCTCTTTTCTGCTATAATAGACCTATGAATAAGCTAATCCAATCAAAGCTGGAACTGTTGCCGACCAGTCCCGGCTGTTACATTCACAAAGATAAAAACGGTACTATTATTTATGTCGGAAAAGCCAAGAATCTTCGCAACCGGGTTCGTTCTTATTTCCGTGGTAGTCATGATACCAAGACGGAGGCTCTGGTATCAGAGATTGTCGATTTTGAGTTTATTGTTACTGAGTCTAATATTGAAGCTTTGCTTCTGGAGATTAATTTAATCAAGGAAAACAAGCCTAAGTACAATATCATGCTCAAGGACGATAAGTCCTATCCTTTTATCAAGATTACCAATGAAACCTATCCGCGCCTGATTATCACGCGCCAAGTCAAAAAGGATGGTGGACTTTATTTCGGACCTTATCCTGATGTCGGCGCTGCCAATGAAATCAAGCGTCTTTTAGATCGGCTCTTTCCTTTTCGTAAGTGTACCAATCCACCTGAGAAGGTCTGCTTTTACTACCATCTGGGGCAGTGCAAGGCCCACACTATTTGCAAAGTAGACAGCCAGTATTTCAAAGAGCTGGCCCAGGAGGTAGCAGCCTTTCTCAAGGGGCAGGATGACCAGATTATTGAGGATTTACGGGGAAAAATGGCTGGCGCAGCGCAAGCTATGGAATTTGAAAAGGCGGCGGAGTACCGCGATTTGATTCAGTCTATTGGTACCTTGCGAACCAAGCAGCGGGTCATGGCCAAGGATTTGCAGAATCGTGATGTCTTTGGCTACTATGTGGATAAGGGCTGGATGTGCGTACAGGTCTTCTTTGTCCGCCAGGGCAAGTTAATCGAGCGCGATGTCAATCTTTTTCCTTATTACAATGATCCTGACGAGGATTTCTTGACCTATATCGGTCAGTTCTACCAGGAAAAATCCCACCTCAAGCCCAATGAAATTTTGATTCCAGCAGATATTGACGAAGAAGCTGTCCGAGCCATGGTGGATACCAAGGTGCTTAAGCCCCAGCGAGGCGAAAAGAAACAGCTGGTCAATCTGGCTATCAAAAACGCCCGAGTTAGTCTCCAGCAGAAATTTGACCTCTTGGAGAAATCTATTGAAAAGACCCAAGGAGCTATTGAGAATCTAGGGCAGCTTCTTAACATTCCAACGCCTGTTCGTATTGAGTCTTTTGATAACTCCAATATTATGGGGACCAGTCCTGTATCGGCTATGGTGGTCTTTGTCAATGGTAAACCAAGCAAGAAGGACTATCGCAAGTATAAGATCAAGACTGTCGTAGGACCTGATGACTACGCAAGTATGCGTGAGGTCATCAAGCGGCGCTATAGTCGGGTGATTCGGGATGGACTGACTCCGCCTGATCTGATTGTCATTGACGGTGGACAGGGTCAGGTCAATGTCGCTAAAGAAGTGATTCAAGAGCAATTGGGATTGGATATTCCCATCGCTGGACTGCAAAAAAATGACAAGCACCAGACTCATGAATTGCTCTTTGGCGACCCTCTACAGGTTGTAGAATTATCCCGGAATTCTCAGGAGTTTTTCCTACTCCAGCGTATCCAAGATGAAGTCCACCGATTTGCTATTACCTTCCATCGCCAGCTCCGGTCTAAAAATTCCTTTTCATCGCAGCTAGATGGTATTGAAGGATTGGGACCAAAACGCAAGCAAAATCTCATGAAACACTTCAAATCTCTAACTAAGATTAAAGAAGCCAGTGTTGACGAGATCGTCGAAGTCGGCGTACCACGAGCAGTCGCAGAAGCGGTGCAGGAAAAGCTACATCTAGCAGAGCAGCAGAAAGCAACGCTACCTGAAGTAGCAGAGCCGATTGAAAATATGAAATGAAAAATTAAATTGTCTGACTGATAAAAATGTTTATTTAAGACCCATAATGTCGGGTCGTAGTGTAAATGTTTCTGTATTTATGGTAAACTAATACAAATAAAAGAAAGGCAAGGTAGTTTATGTCAAGCGATGCTGCATTAAGAAGTCAATACAATAGTATCAAGGCTAAACGAGACCGATACAAGAAGGTTGTTCAGGGCATTGAAAATAATAATTTAAACTATAAGCGTTCAACATCGGAGATGGATGAATACATTAATTATATTGACGATATTACCCAAAAGATTGATAGCAAAAGTGGTTACTTTTATATAGAAAATGCTTCAAGTAAATTAAAGACAAATCGAAATATACTTCAAGAGTATGTCGATTTTGTTCAAAATTCAAACTCTTCTTTTATGGATCTTTATAATGAGTTGAATACTCAAATTGCTTCTCTTCAAAGTCAGATGGACGAGATTAGAACAGAGTACAATAAAGACAAAAAAGGATTTGATCGTTTGGGAATAGATGAAAATTGGGCTGAAGTATTTGGAGGATTTTTTTAATTAATGGATACAAATATTAATGATATTAAGGACCGTTTTGCACATGATACAATTCTTTATGATGATAGTGAACTAAATGATTTAATTTCCCAGCTTAAGAGTGTGCATAATCTTATCAACTCGACAATTCCTACCCAGATCAGAGCTTTGTCTCAAAAAGAATCTCTCTGGTCTGGTGAAACAAAAGAGAAGTATTTAGGTTTAAAAGATTTTATCCTGCAATATCAAGCTGACTTTGCGGATGCTGTAGGTGAATTACACGAAGCAGCAGATGGTTTGGAGACTCTTTTTTATCACATAAAAGATGCAAATAAGATCAAGGAAATAGATAGTATATGAATTTTTCATTAGAAGCATTGTATGCCTTGCATATGATTAGCAATAATGGTTTTAGTGAGGAGATTTTCCTTCTACCTCTACCAGAAATAGCAGAGGAAGAAAAGCTAAAACAACTAAAGCAAGTTTTGGAACAAGGCTATGAAGACCTTAGAAATATGGGATTGATTGATGAAAATAACGATCCAACGACAGCATGTATGGCAAGAGGTATTTATCTTGAGCAGTATCAAAAAGCCTTTTCACACTGTGAGATAGATCAGCATTTCTATTGTGCTCAGTTAGTAGATTCGAATCGCTGGTATCATATTGTTATCGAAAAGGTTGGTGATAACGCATATACTGTGAATCGGATCCATAGTTTTCATTTTCTTGGAATGACGATTCAACTCCACGACTTTTTAAGCGACCAGAATCCAAGTAGAGATGTGAATCCGTTAGCTTCTTCTTGGAGACGCTATTCTGATGAGCGCTTGTTGATATACTATGGGAATAAACCAGCGCTGAATGTTTTAACGTATTCTGGTAAGAAAAAAACTACAGCCTATCTCTATTTGGAGGCTCCGTCTGGTATTTACCAGTATGATATGCTGGAAGAAAGGATTCGATCCGTAAGCACGGGGGAAATGGAAAAAGAGATTATCAAGCAGTTGAAAGTGAGGATAGAGCCATGCCAAAGATTAGTATTTCCTTGACAGAGCAAGAGGAGCTCTTGTTAGCGGCGCGTGAGTTGGTCACGAGTACAACAGATCTGACCATTAAGTTGCAGGGATTGGTTGAAAAAGTACCAGCAGTCTGTAAAGAAGGCTCTCTTCAGTCTAGAGCAAACGAACTATCATTGAATAGATTTACAGCGAAAGCCCAAACTTTTCAATCCTTGACTGAACTCCTATTTAATCATATCCAGACGACTTATCGAACGATGATTGATACAGATAAACTATTAGCTGCGGACATTGTCAATGCAGCTTTGGTGAATCCAGAGCTTGACGCTGAGACACGAAAAGCACTGGAACAAGATCCTCAACAGGCCTTTGAGTTGACGCGTAAGAATATAAAAGAAACTCAGTCTAAACCTGATTATAAAGGGCCAAAATCAGAAGATGCTATCCTCTACAGTGGACGAACCAATGAAGGGGGAGCTTGATGACAGAATATTATACAAATAAAAGTGATTTTGAAAAGGGCAAAAATTTGGGCATCATGGAGAACAATGTTCAACAAGTTGTTGACTTGCTCAATGATATTTCTAAAGCCGCAACCATCGTCCAAGATAATGACTTAGCTGACCTTTATATTGCTCAAGGAGGTGCCACTCTGGGCAAGGAAATGCCAGAAAAAGACTTTCTTGAAGCCGAACATAAAGTCCTGAAAATAATGGATGCTCTTAAGGATATTCATCGCGAAGTTGTCCAGAATATCGAGAATAAATATATCAGCGGTCTTGAAGATGCAGTAGAAGCTCTTAATAAGGTCAATGAAGGGAAAAACCAATACAAGTCAGATCATTTGACCTATGAAGAAACAACAACAACCTATATAAACAATGGGTTGGCTGGGCCGGTAGAGCAGACGTCAACAGAAACCAAACATTTTACCTTATCTGATATTCTAAATAGTGATAAAAGTCCGATCCCTGCCGCTGCAGCTAAATACAATGAAAAGCTAAAAGTTGCCAAAGAACGTCTAAAAAAACTTGAACAGTCAGACAAAGAAACATATAATAAGATTAAGGACCTGACAGATAGAGAGTTGGTGGATAGCTTCTATCCAACCGAAATGGGGGAGTACAAGCGTCTCAAGTCTACTTGGTCCAAGGACAATGAACAGTGGCTTGGCTGGGTAGAAAACGGTGTTAAAATCGTTGGTGTTGGCTTGTTAGTTGTAGGTAGTATTGCTTCGGGAGGCACCCTAGCACCAGTAGCATTTGGGACAGGTACAGCTCTTTTAGGAGGAGAAGCACTCTATCGAGCAGGAGTTGGAGAGACGATCTCTGGAGACGTACTCTCAACAGAGCAACGCTGGTGGGCAGGAGCTGAGGCAGTTACGACGCTGGCGTCCGGTGGTCTATCCACAGCTACTAAGGTAGCAGGCGCTACAGCTTCGGAGTCTCTCCTAGCTGCTGAGAAGTTTGCTCATATGAGTGCAAACGTCTATGATGCAGCTCAGTTCGGGCATGACTTTATGGAAGACCCTCAGATGGCCTTGACAAACCTAGCAACCAGTCAAATGATTGGCCGTACCATTGGTCATCTCGGTAGTAAATACAAGGCCTACCGAGCAAACCAAACAGGCAATGTCGACCTCCACAGTGGTGAAGCAACCAGCTTCAAAACCAACCTTAAAGAACAAGCCAACACAGCCTGGACGGACATCAAGACCAAGGCAGGTGATGTCAAGGTTCAAGTGGGAGAAGGTTTTGATAACTTCAAGAACCGTGTCTCGAATGTGAAGAATCAAGTCATCTCAGCTAGCACAGAGGGGCTTTCAAACAAAGTACGGAACTTTAGCAATGCCATTGAAACTGGCCGCCAAAATATTCACAACACGCTTGACTCCCTTGGGAATAAGAATCGACTTGCTTTTGTGACTGTAGATGACGTCCCGGTTAATCTACCAAAGTCAAAAATCTCAACCAAGATGGATGACCTAGCAGATCGTATCCAACAAATCTCAGTCGAACACAAACAAAAGATTGAAGCGTTTGAAGGCAGAGGTGGGGGAAGATCAATTCCTATACCTGTAAATAATATGCAAGAATTTTTTGAGACGGATTTTGGTGAACAGTTGAAAAAATCGGTTAGAAAGACAAAGAGACACTATGATGGACAAGCTATTTATGAGGTAGTAGATAAGAACATCCCTGGCCTTAAAAAAGGTGATCAGATCTACTTGGATGGTATGCATAAAGATCATTTGGAAGTTTTTACTAGAAATGGAAAGATCAGTCAAGTTATAAATTTAGATGGTTCAATTAATGTTAGAAAAACTGAAGAAGCAATTAGACAAGGAAGAAGATTGAAATGATGATTGAAAATGAGTTGCATAAGATTTTAGAAAATATTTCATTAATTCAAACAAGTCAAGTTATGTTGAAGTTTTCAGAAGAAAATCTAGAAGATTTCTCGGATTATTTAACCGACTACATTCCGAATCATGTGGATTGGATACGCAAAGGAAATGAAAAGTTTGTTTATTCTATTACACAAGATAAAAAGTTAGATAGAGAAGCAATTTCACAGATAATAGTGGGGGTACGCAATCTCTCTTTGGACTTTGAGGAATTATGTGATATATTGCTTAGAATTTCCGATGAAATTGATAAAAACGAGTCATTTTAAAATATTTTTTTAGTAATTAGTCTAGATGGATCTACAAATAAAAACTAATCAGATGCTGGATTAGGAAGGAGTATTTAATTGTTATGAAAGAATTATTACAACAATTAACAGTCGTTTATTCTAAACTAAATTCTTATTACAGTGAACCATTAGTTGATTAAGAAAAGATATCAGATGTGAATGAGGATATTAACGAAGATTTCCAGGAATATTTTGATAATCTTGTGAGAGGCATTCATTTAATGGGAAAATTAGATATAGATAGTCATGAAAACAGTAGACATAATAATTAATCACATTACAAATAAAACAATGACATATAAGGTGTTAAGAGAGTTTACCCCATTCTCTTTAAGCGAAATAAAGTCTAGAATAGAGACACACGAACCAGTAATGTCAGTCAATGATTTGAAACTAGATGAATTAAAGAATATTAGAGAAGCAATAAACAGGTTAAATAATTTAGGAACTAAAGTAATAATAAAGGCTGTTACTGGTGAAATAACTTTAGAAATATTGAATAATATTATTACTAGTTATGAGGGGATTTCAAGAGACACAGAAGAACTAGATGAACTTATCATTTCTGATGAGGAATAAAAATCCATGTATTGAAACGGATTTATCATTTTAAACAAATAATAAGTTTCAAGAGTATTGAACCATCTGAGATATTTTGGATGGTTTTTACGTCTTCGGAGATTTTTTGTTATACTATATTTATTATCTATTGTCTTTTTAAGCTACTTTCTTGTAGGAAGCATCCCTGTTGATTTACCTATAGTGCTTCTCAATATCCACACTTAGCAAACAGACCCGAAGTTATTTTTCCAGCTACTTTTAATGAGCATTTTTACGGATGGAATGGAGGAAATTGGAAGATGAGTTTGCCTGGTGAACGAATAAATACAATTGAAGATTTTTAAAAGGAAGTAATTATGTCAGTAATCTATTCAAAAGTTAAAATGTCAGATAATATTTTTGAAGCCTGTAAATTGATAAGAAACTTTATTGGTTTACCAATTGGTGAAATAAAAAATAAGATTCAAAAGGGAGAAGTTTTATTAGAATGTGATTATCTTGATTTAGAGGAATTAATAAAAATGAAGGACCTCTTAGGTAGCCTTAAAGCATTAGGTGCTCAAATATATTTATATAAAAACAATCACGAAGTAAATATGGAATTCCTTAGCAATACAATTGAGTCATACAAAGGAATTGCTGAGGACAGAGAAAAGATAGATGAACTTATGTTTTCTGATGAGGAATAAATAACTCATAATTTGAAACAAATTTATCATCTCTAAAACGTATAATAAGTTCTAATATGATGAACCATTCAAATGATTTTGGATGGTTTTCACATTTTTAGAGACAGTTTGTTATACTGGATTTAGTATGTTGAATTAAGATTTACGGAGGAATAGAATGGTATTGAACCCAAAAGTTGAAAAAGCTTTAAAGGAAATTAATTTTGTAGAAAGATATGAGAATATTTCTAAAAAATACAGTAGGGAAAGAACTCCAAAAGGAGAGGAATTAGATTATTTTGATGGCGATTTTCTGATGGAGATTGTGGAATCATTGGGCTACAAAGTTCAGTATGATAAGCGAGAACGATTTTTCCATATTGCGTTGCAACAAGTTGATAATTTCCGTTTTGGTTTTCACTTTGCTTTTGAACGTGGTAGATTGGAATTGATTTGGGTCATATATGAAGGAGATAAAGCCATCATGGGTAGTCCCTTTGCATCTTATGCTAAATGGCTAATTTCTAGAGACTATATTATTCTAGATCCAGTTATTTCCGATTATGTAGATTTTTGTGATGTGATGAAAATTGCTTTTGAAATGTATGAGGATTTCAAACAAGCGTTTTTAAAGATTTCTGAAGAGAAATAATTTTAAAAATTACAATTGACTTTAAATTTATTTTATTTCTAAAATGTGATAACCTAGTGTTATCACATTTTCATTGTTCTAATATTTTTCTGTTACCGATGATACAGGATACATTTCAGCGGTAGAACTATGTATCGAAATTGTCAGCACAGTTTCCTCAAGTGGGATTTTAGCTTTTGCGATTTTAGCATGTATTGCCCTTTTAGGAGGAGAAGCACTCTATCGAGCAGGAGTTGGAGAGACGATCTCTGGAGACGTACTCTCAACAGAGCAACGCTGGTGGGCAGGAGCTGAGGCAGTTACGACGCTGGCGTCCGGTGGTCTATCCACAGCTACTAAGGTAGCAGGCGCTACAGCTTCGGAGTCTCTCCTAGCTGCTGAGAAGTTTGCTCATATGAGTGCAAACGTCTATGATGCAGCTCAGTTCGGGCATGACTTTATGGAAGCCCCTCAGATGGCCTTGACAAACCTAGCAACCAGTCAAATGATTGGCTGTACCATTGGTCATCTCGGTAGTAAATACAAGGCCTACCGAGCAAGTCAAACAGGTAATGTCGACATCCACAGTGATGAAGCAACCAGCTTCAAAACCAATCTTAAAGAACAGGCCAACACAGCCTGGACGGACATCAAGACCAAGGCAGGTGATGTCAAGGTCCAAGTGGGAGAAGGTTTTGATAACTTCAAGAACCGCGTTTCGAATGTGAAGAATCAAGCCATCTCAGCTAGTACATAGGGGCTTTCAAACAAGGTACGGAACTTTAGCGATGCCATTGAAACTGGCCGACAAAATATTCACAACACACTTGATTCCCTTGGGAATAAGAATCGACTTGCTTTTGTGACTGTAGATGATGTCCCGGTTGATCTACCAAAATCAAAAGTCTCAACCAAGATGGATGACTTAGCAGATCGTATCCAACAAATCTCAATCGAACATAAACAAAAGATTGAAGCGTTTGAGGGTAGAGGTGGCTAAACGGATAAACGTGCTAACGTTGAGTTTGTAGATGGTAAATTTACTGATCCTGATGTTCAAGATCGTTACGAAAGATACTTAGAAAGAAAAGCGAAACAGGGGGCGGTTCCTAGAGAGCCAATGGATTGGAAAAAAGTATCTGATCATATGGCAAATATTCGAAATCATGGTCGTCAGTACGAACTAGAAAGATTAGAAGACTTTAAGAAAATTGCTACTGATGTTGAGGAACAAATAACGATTGACGTCGAGACTCCCGATGGTGAAATTGTTCGTACTCGAGTTGATGCTATGGGGTATGATAAAGAAACCGGTCAGTTATTGATTCAAGAGTATAAATCCTCTGTTAGCGCTCCGCTTACTCCAAACCAAGAAAAAGCATTTCAGTTGATTAAAGATGGTGCAAATGCTCATGTTGTTGGTAAAGGGAAAGGAGTATTTAGAGGTGGCTTCGAAATTCCACCTGGAACTAAAATACCAGTAATAAGACCAGATTAGTGAGGTGATTGAATGGTTAAATTTTCAAAAATAGATAAACAATTAAAAAAAGAACTAAACCAATGCGTCCGCGTGGCAGCTAAGCGATTGAAACTTAAATCAAGAAGTGAGAGGTTTTTTGATAAAGTAGGAGACTATCTAGTTAAATATATGATCGATATTAAATTTCCAGATAATCAGTTTTCTATAACAATTCAACCTTCAATCAAACCCTATATTATTGATGATATCTTTTGGGAAGTTTTTGATATGCCGAGTAATTCGCAGGAGCCAATGAGTCTTCGAGCAGTAGGAGCCTTTACAGTCGATAGTTTATCATTACCATATAAAATGTTCAAAGAAGAATGGTCGATGGAGGATCTTGATTTAGAAAAAGTTGAATCCAAGGTTTTTGAGGTACTCTCAGAAGTGCATGAAGAAGTCTTAAAACTAATAAATAGCTTCCCAACATTTGAAGATTTTTATGCCTATGCAGTCGAGAATGGACCAAGCCTTGTGGGTTATGATTTAATAGGAATGCTGTTAATGATCCACCGGGAGCAGTACGCAGAGGCACTCCAAATGGCTGAAGATTTGATCGCAAAGCGTGAATTTGGGAGCTTCCAAAATAAGGATAAATGGATCAATGAATATATTGTGGATTATTGTAAAGAAAGGCTAGGAAAATGAGTGTATTCGAAACAGAACAAATTGATACAATGGGAGTTGTGAATGGGAATCTGGAGTTATTGATTATAGATACCTGTGACTGGAAATATGAAGATGAACATTTTGATTTGCTTGAAGATAAGCTCAACAATTATCTTCTTTACCTTGATAGTAAGCAGTATGTTCAAAAGTATGGAGATAATTTTAATGAAATTATCATTTCAATACATTTTATGTATGACTTAGTTGAGAATGCTGTGAAGTATTTAAATGTAGTCTCACAACAACTCGCTGAAGCTGGATATACCTTACATATTCACCTTCCGGAATAAAAGAATGATATTGAAAAGCCACTCTTGAGGTGGTTTTTTTGCATGAAGGTGCTACAATTGAATTGTGATTATTGTCTGATGATCAAGTGATTTTGATAATTGTTTAATGAGCATTTTTACGGATGGCATGGAGGAAATTGGAAGATGAGTTTACCTGGTGAACGAATAAATACAATTGAAGATTTTTAAAAGGAGAAATTATGCATAAATTTATCGCTAAAATAAAATCGGATTGTAATGAGATAAAAATCGTGAAAATTATACGAGATTTTAGTCATGAACCAATTGGAATAATTAAAGAAAAAATGGCCAATAATACATCTGTAGTTGAAACAGAATATTTGAATTTAGAACAATTGAAGGTTTTTAGAAAAAAACTGGAAGAAATAATTGAATTGGGTGGGAAGGTTCAATTATTTCTTGATGACGAAATTGTATCTATGCAGTTTTTAAGTAATGTAATAGAATCACAGGAAGATACAAAAAATCAAATTGAGCAAGATGACTCTTATATGTTTGATGAAGAAGATTGAAATTCATAAAATGAAGCAGATTTATTATTTTAAACAAAAAATAATCTTATTGTGATAAATGTAAGACTTTGTGTTGACAGAAGTAGATTTCGGTTTAGAAAGGAATTATTATGAACGATACTGTTACAAACGAGACAATTGAAATGGTCGATAAATTTTTAAGTTTAGTCACGATTGATTTGGATGAGGATCTTGACAGACAGTTAGCAGCAGCCTATATTTTCGGGATGCTAAACGGGAAGGCACAAAAGGATTCTATTTCACCAGAAAATGTCCAAGCCTTGATGATTCGAATTGGTATTGAGAAACTTCAATATGCTCCCGAGGTAGCCTTTGAAATGACACAGTTTGTTATTAATGCGACGGATAAAGAATTTCACCCGACGGTTAACGCTATTATCCATAGAGGCATAGAAGGCTACTTTCTATATGTAGACAATCATTATGATGCTCTTTTAGAGGATTTCCAAGATATTGTTCAAGTAGTGAAAAGCTAGGTATTACAACAGAGTAAGTCTGATTTTATAGCCGGACTTATTTACTTAATTTTCAAATCATTGTTAGTCACATAGTGAGAAAAATTCAAGCAATGTGAAGTAACCATTAGAATGCTTAGAATATTTGATAGCGAAATAATTTGACATTGAAATAATTTTATAATATAATATTCCTATTCTTTATTAATAGGAGACACTAATGAAAAAAATTGTTACAGCTAGTGTAGCGCTTTTGTCGGTTATAACTTTAGCAGCATGTTCTGGAAAATCAACTTCAGAATCTTCTGATAAAGCTTCAAGTTCTGTAGAAAAAACTTCTACTTCAAAGAGTTCATCAAGTAGCTCTGAAACTTCATCAAAAACAGCTAGTTCAGATCTAAAAACTCCAGAAATTGTTCTTTTGACAGATGAAGAAATTGACAATGCTAAAACAATTGGCGATATGAAAGCTCTTTTTGGTAAGTTGATTGACAACTATAAGAAATACATTACTGAAATCGGTAATAAAGTTCCAGAAGCTGGAAAAGAAGCATACAATCAACAAGTAGAACCAGCAATTGAGTCTATGGAAACTTCAAGAGAAACATTTAACAAAACGCTTTCAGCCGCTGGTCCGGATGATACAGTAGTTCCAGAACAAAATCGTAACCTGTTTCTTCAACAGTTGAAAACAGGACGTGATGCTATGAAGCAGGCTATTGAAGGTGCTTATAAATCTCTTGCTCCGCTTATTTCTGGACAATAATATCTCAACAAAGTAGGTGATTGTCACCTGCTTTTTTTGTATTCAAAATTAATAGTTTTGAAGTATAGCGAGTGACACATAAGAAGTAGATGAACTGTGATTGCTGGTGAGGAGTAAAAATCATAAACTATAGCGTTTCTAAAATGATTAATAAGTTCTAATAAGATTCGTGCAGAGGATGGATTTTATGTTTTCAGTCATATTTTGATATACTAGATTCAAACTAAACAGTCATTTACTTAAGGAGCAAGCATGAAACAAAGAATTGCCATTTTATCTGATATACACGGAAATACGACGGCCTTAGAAGCAGTCCTAAATGATGCTAAAGAGCTAGGAGCGACCGAATACTGGCTTCTGGGTGATCTTTTTCTTCCTGGTCCGGGTGGAAATGATTTAATGGATCTTTTGGAAGGTTTGCCAATCACTGTTTCAGTCCGAGGAAATTGGGATGACTGTGTTTTAGAAGCTTTAGATGGTGTCTATGGCTTGGAAGACCCTCAAGAAGTACAACTTTTGCGCCTAACTCAGTATTTGATGGAACGACTTGATGCTCGGCATATTGACTGGTTGAGAAGTTTGCCGCTTCTTGACAAGATTAAAGTGGATGGTTTGCGTTTTTCACTTAGTCATAACTTACCTGATAAAAACTATGGTGGAGCTTTGCAGGTGACAAATGAGACTTCAAATTTTGATCATTTGCTGGATGAGGAAACGGATATAGCTGTTTACGGTCATGTTCACAAGCAGTTGCTTCGTTATGGAAGTCAAGGACAACAAATTATTAATCCAGGTACGATTGGAATGCCCTATTTTGATTGGGAATCACTAAAAAACCACCGCGCCCAGTACGCCGTAATTGAAGTTGAAGAGGGGGAATTGGTAAATATCCAATTTCGTAAGGTCGCTTATGACTATGAAGCGGAGTTAAAATCAGCCAAAGAAAAGGGACTTCCTTTTATTGAGATGTATGAAGAACTACGACGTGAAGATAACTATCCAGGACATAATAAGGAACTTTTAACTTCCTTGATTCAGCAACATGATTATGTGGAGGAGGTCAAAGATTTCCTTCAGAAAATAAAAAAATGAAAGTTAAAGAGAGATGACCTTAAATTTTGATAAACATAGAGATCATTTGGAACAAGATATTCGAGAAGAACTTCAGAGTATTTATATAGACAAATTCAAAATACTAGACATTAAAGAGAATATTCTGGGACCCTATTGTCCAATATTTTTATTTGAGATAAAGCTTGAGGACTATCGGGATAGATTAGATATTTTAGTTGATGGTAGTGATCTGATACTAAAGTGGGGAGAGGAAAAATACGCGATTCAGTATAAGTATGATCGCGAAAGTCTAAAGGAAGGACTGGAAAGAATTAAGCTCTATCTAGATCAACCAGAATTGATTTTTTCCGAACCTCTAAGTCCTAGAAATGTCCAACTGAAGTCTAAAGGCATTGAAAGAATGATTGCTAATATCTTTGAGGGGAAAACGAGAACCAACTGCTGGGAAAAATCTGACCAAAAGGATGGGGATTATAAAGCTCTTATCACGAATATCTTGCCTCGCTACCAGGCTTCTTTTACACTTGAGTTAACAGAACAACACTTTATCGTGAAAGATATTTTTCCTCTCAAGGCCGACATAGGAAATCAAGGTTTGCAGTTGCATCAGCCGATCGATTTAACCTCCTCAAATATGGCTTCTTTCTTGAGTCAATTTAAGGAATTTCTAGAATCTAACTTGGAAAAAGATGAAGAAAATTTAATTGACTCAATGTCTGTCTCCGAGCTTATTTTGTCTGCTCCTCTTAGGCCTGATACTGTAGGGGTAAAGGTTTTACAAGTACAGAGGATTATCAGCACAAGCTTCACAAAGGACGTTTCTTTTTTTGAAACGACTAAGATGATGAAGGATGGTAGTCTTTATGAGGTTGATTTTTTTGCAAAATCCAACTTTTATTCGGCAATCTTTTCTATTACTTTGATCGGCAGGCATTTTTATCTTCACGTGACTAGGCCAAATAAAGCAGACTTGAAAAATTATTGGGATTTATTTGGTTATCCCTATGAGTTAACTGAGGAAAATCTTAGAAAGGTAATAAAGACAGCAGAGACATATTTTGCTAGTCATCTAAAAAAGGAACAAAAGCCATCGGGTTCTAATAAGAGTAAATCTCAACTAATTCATAAAATAAAAACTCAAGCAAGAAAAAAGAACGAGGCGCTTGCGAAAGAAAAAGCAGACAAGGAAGTTTATTTAGGACTGAGAAAATTGTGGAAACTGCAGTTTCTGATTTTCTTTATCCTGATAATTATGGCGTTTGTCATAGAAGTTTATATGACTGGAGCAGGCTATAAAGCCTTTAAAATGAGGATTCAGTTTAGTCGGGTTTCGGTTCATAGTTTTTCGCTCCTCTTTATTACCGTGTATGGCTTTTTGACACTCTATATCACTGGCTTGAAGATCAATGGATTTTTGAAGCAGTATCCTCGTTGGAAAGGTCTTCCGACCAAGGAAAGTCGTCTTCCTAAAAAGGAGACAGGTTTGACATTCTTGGTGCTTTTTATTGTTCTTTTTCTAGGGGCCATTGAATTAACCCTTCGCAAGCCTGAACCAAAAGTAGAGATACCTAAGATTGATCAAAATCTAAACAAGGCCTTTGAGCAAGAAAGAAGCTCTAGTTATAGTGATTTGATAAAGGGCTTAAGAGATTCAAGTAGCCAGAATGGAGAAAGCGAAACTTCTGCTACAGAATAACCTTAGCAAGTGGCAAGAGCTGATAGTCCTATCTTATAGAGAATGAAAAACCTCTGCAAACTCTTACAAAATATGATAAAATGAAGCTAGTATATTAAGAAAAGGAAGAGACCTATGAAATTTCTAGAACTCAATAAAAAGCGTCACGCAACCAAGCATTTCAATGATAAGCCGGTGGATCCAAAGGATGTCCGTACAGCGATTGAAATTGCGACTTTGGCACCTAGTGCCCACAATAGCCAGCCATGGAAATTTGTAGTAGTACGAGAGCGCAATCAAGACTTAGCAGAAATTGCTTTCGGCTCTAACCAAGATCAGGTTAAAGAAGCACCAGTAACCATAGCCCTCTTTACGGATACAGATTTGACCAAGCGGTCTCGTAAGATTGCGCGTGTGGCTGGAGTTAAGAATTTCTCTGACGAGCAACTTCAATTCTACATGCAAAATCTACCAGCTGAGTTTGCTCGCTATAGCGACCAACAAAAGAGTGATTACTTGGCCCTCAATGCTGGTTTAGTAGCTATGAATCTCGTTCTGGCTTTGACTGACCAGGGCATAGGATCCAACATTATTTTAGGTTTTGATAAATCTAAGATTAATGAAGTCTTGGAGATTGATGAGCGTTTCCGTCCGGAACTCTTGATTACGGTTGGTTATACTGATGACAAATTAGAGCCTAGCTATCGTTTGCCAGTTGACGAAATCATTGAAAAACGTTGATACAGCTGTATTGATTTAAATCGAATTAGAGATTGGGGTAATATAATGACAATTGATTTTAAAGCAGAAGTTGAAAAACGCAGAGAAGCTCTCTTGGCCGATCTGTTCAGCCTTTTGGAAATTAACTCAGAGCGGGATGACTCCAAGGCGGACAAGGAGCATCCTTTTGGACCTGGACCTGTTCAAGCCCTGCATAAGTTTTTAGAAATCGCTGAGCGCGATGGCTATGAAACCAAGAATGTAGACAATTATGCTGGTCACTTTACTTTTGGCGAGGGTGAAGAAGAACTAGGAATCTTTGCCCACATGGATGTAGTCCCTGCTGGAAGTGGCTGGAATACAGATCCTTACAAACCTGAAATCATTGATGGTAAGCTATATGCGCGTGGTTCATCAGATGATAAAGGGCCAACTATGGCTTGTTACTATGGTTTGAAAATTATCAAAGATTTAGGATTGCCAGTATCTAAGCGCGTTCGCTTTGTGGTGGGGACTGATGAGGAATCCGGTTGGCAAGACATGGACTATTATTTCAAGTATGTTGGTCTGCCTGAACCAGACTTTGGTTTTTCACCAGATGCGGAATTTCCAATCATTAATGGAGAAAAAGGGAATATCACCGAGTACCTCCATTTTGGAAATGACAACACTGGGAATGCTAAACTTCATAGCTTTACAGGTGGCCTCCGTGAAAATATGGTGCCAGAGTCTGCAACAGCAGTTGTATCTGGACAATTACCAGATCTTGCTGGTCTCTTAGATGCCTTTGCCAAGGAACACCAACTTCAGTACGAAATCTCAACTGTTGATGAAGAAACTTATACCATTACGATCATTGGGAAATCTGCCCATGGATCAACTCCCGAAGATGGGATCAATGGTGGGACCTACTTGGCTCTCTTGTTGAACCAATTTGACTTTGGTGGTGATGCCAAGGCTTATCTGCAAGTAGCAGCTCGAGTTTTGCACGAGGACTTTACTGGTGAAAAGTTAGGAATTGCTTATACGGATGCTAAAATGGGTGCTCTCAGCATGAATGCTGGTGTCTTCCATTTTGACAGTGCTAAGGCTGACAATACTATTGCTCTGAACATCCGTTACCCTCAAGGTACTGATCCAAAAACGATTCAAGCTGGTCTTGAAAAAGTCACTGGTGTTGTGTCAGTGAGCCTGTCTGAGCATGGACATACTCCACACTATGTTCCAGCAGATGATGAATTAGTAGCAACTCTTTTGAGTGTTTACGAAAAACAAACAGGTCTTAAAGGACATGAGCAAGTCATCGGTGGTGGTACCTTTGGTCGTCTCTTAAAACGTGGAGTTGCCTTTGGTGCTATGTTCCCAGACTATGTCAATACCATGCACCAAGCTAATGAATTTACAGATGTAGAAGACCTTTTCCGTGCTGCGGCTATTTATGCGGAAGCTATCTACGAACTAATCAAATAATCCACTACTCGGCCAGTTTTTCTGGCTGAGTTTTTCCATAGAAGGAGTTCTTATGTCAAAGATTGAAACTATTAAACAAGCCATTATGGCAGATCCTCAAAATAAAGAATATACGGATAAAGGAATCGAACCGCTCTTTGCAGCGCCAAAGACTGCCCGTATCAATATCATCGGACAAGCTCCTGGGATGAAGACAGAAGCTGCTGGTATTTACTGGAAGGATAAAAGTGGTGATCGTCTGCGGGAGTGGTTAGGAGTTGACGAAGATACTTTTTACAATTCTGGTTTGTTTGCAGTGATTCCCATGGACTTTTATTTCCCAGGGCATGGAAAATCAGGTGACCTACCACCTCGCAAAGGTTTTGCTGAAAAATGGCATCCTAAACTCCTCAAGGAGTGTCCGGATATTGAGTTGACCCTCTTGATTGGACAATATGCCCAGGCTTACTATCTTCATGAGAAAGTGAGTGGCAAGGTAACTGAACGGGTTCATCATTTTAAGAACTATTTGCCAGAGTATTTTCCACTAGTTCACCCTTCTCCCCGCAACCAAATCTGGATGGCTAAAAATCCTTGGTTTGAGGCAGAAGTTGTGCCAGAATTGCAAGCATTGGTACAAAAGATTATTCATCAATAAAGGAGAAAAACTATGGATGCTTATCAACAAGTGGCTAACAAGTTGCAAGAGTTGGGGATCACTTTTGATGTGGTGGAGCACCCACCTGCATTTACGACAGAGCAGGCAGATAGCTATATTGAAGGCATGGAAGGCGTTCGGACTAAGTCCATGTTTTTGACCAACAAGAAGAAAACCCAGTATTATCTTCTGATTATGGATGACAAGAAAAGTCTGGATATGGACCTATTTAAAGAGCTAGTTTCAGCCAACCGAATTCGTATGGCTTCAGCGGATTCCCTCTATGAAAAAATGCAGCTACCACCAGGAACGGTATCGCCTTTTGGCCTGCTTAACAATGAGGAGAAGGACATTCAAGTTTATTTTGATAAGGACATTGTATCAGAGGATATCATGACTTTCCATCCCAATACCAATGAAAAGACTATCTTTATCTCGACAACAGATTTATTTAAGTTCCTGCAAGATTTGGGATATTCTTATGAAGTCCTGGAGCTTTAGCCAAGCATTTTGCTGGGATTTCGGACTCGTTGAAACAAGAAAGGAGCTGAGAATATGGCGTCGAGCAAGGAATATTTGACTTTTATCTTGGAGCAGTTATCTGATTTAGATGGGGTCAGCTATCGGGCCATGATGGGGGAGTACATCCTTTATTACAAGGAGAAAATAATTGGTGGTATCTATGATGATCGGCTCTTGGTCAAACGAGTCAAAGCGGCTCAGAAATATATACCTGAAGCTGTGCTGGTGTCTCCTTACCCAGGTGCTAAAGAAATGCTATTAGTAGACAATGTGGACAGCAAAGACTACCTAACCACCTTATTTAAAGCTATGTTTGATGAGCTTCCCGCCCCAAAAGCTAAAAGAAAAAATAAGTAGTAATAAACCAGTTTCTGATCAAACTAGTTTTTTGTCATAATGAAATGCTTCTTAACAGGATTGTAAGTGTTTTACAGTGGAAACTAAATCTTTGACAGCTATTATTCTATTTAATATAATTAGAAAATACTTATATATATTAATATTATAAAGGAAGCGAAATGACTAAAAAGCTTAACTGTGACTTTTATATCGGGAAGATCCACAGATTATCCAACCGACTCATGAATCGGATATTACTAGACCAAGAGATTCAGGATTTTAACGGTTAACAGAGACGAATCCTTCATGCCTTGTGGCAGCAAGATCGACTGAGCCAAACGCAACTAGCAAACAAGACAGGACTTACACTAAACACTCTAACCAAGATGTTGGAGCGGATGATGGAGATGAATTTGGTTGAACGCTGTCCCCATGAAAAGGATAGGCGCAGGAAAGTCATTTGTTTGACAGATCATTCTAAGAGTCTGAAAGATGATTATGATCGAATTTCTAAGGAAATGACAGAAATCATATATCAAGATTTTTCACCAGAAGAAGCAAAAGATTTTGAAACTTGTCTAGAAAAAATTCTGCTGAATTTGGAGCGAGTTGAAAAAGAAGAAGTATGAGTGAGACCATAGTACTATCTGGAATTTAAAGGAAGTCTTAGCATAGTGGTGATGGATTCAAATATAAAATGCCTTCCAGTGCCTCTTATAGCTTTTGGTTTCCACCATAAGCATTGCCGGTTAAGTTAAGTCTAAGTTTGATTAGTTACACTATCCAGAAAAAGGGAGGTGATCCTATGAAAAAAATGAAGGCTATTGTCATTTATGAACCAGGAGGACCAGAAAAACTTCTATTAGAAGAAAGACCTATTCCTAAATTACGAGAAGGATGGACTTTGGTTAAGGTTAGAGGATTTGGAATAAACCATTCAGAAATCTTTACACGACAAGGCTTGTCACCTAGTGTTAGCTTCCCTAGAATTTTAGGCATTGAATGTGTTGGTCAGGTGGCTGAGACGACTCGGACAGATTTAGAGATTGGTCAGAAAGTAGTTTCCATCATGGGAGAAATGGGTCGAGCTTACGATGGCTCATATGCTGAGTACGTCCTCCTGCCAAATAACCAAGTTTATCCTGTCGAATCCAGTCTGTCTTGGGCTGAGCTAGCCGCAGTTCCCGAGACCTATTATACAGCTCTTGGCTCTTTAAAAAATTTGCATATTAAGCCCGAAGATAAGATTTTAGTTCGGGCGGCAACCAGTGGTGTTGGTCTAGCGTTTGCTCGCCTCGTCAAGGCTCAGTTTCCTGACGTTCATATCGTTGGTTCGGTTCGAAATGGTTCTAAACAATTTTTGCTTAAGCACCAGGCTTATGATGACATTGTTATTGATCAGGATGGTCGGTTAGAGACCGAAGAGCAGTTCGATAAAATTCTAGAGTTGGTAGGTCCATCGACTATTAAGGATTCATTTGATCATATTGCTCCGGGCGGAATTATCTGTGTAACTGGTCTCTTGGGAGGACAGTGGGAGCTAGAAGGCTTTAACCCAATTGAAGAAATAAGGAATAATAGTTTTATGACGACCTTTCATTCAGCTCAAGTCAACCAAGAATTGATGGATGAGTTGTTTGACTATATTGACCGATACCAAGTAGATGTTTCCCCGAGGCGCGTTTTTTCCTTGGAAGAAGTGCCCGAAGCTCATGCTTATATTGAAGGGAAGACAGGTTTTGGTAAGGTTGTAATTATCAATGAAAATAAATAGGAGAAGCATGATGAAAAAGATTAGTGCAAAAGAATTACAAGGTCTTTTACAGACTGAAAAGATTGAATTGATTGATGTTCGTGAAGTAGATGAGTTTGCGAATGGGCATGTAGCAGGCGCTCGCAATTTGCCTCTTAGTGGTTTGGCAGAAAACTATCTTAGCTTGGACAAAGAGATTTCCTACCATGTTATTTGTCAAAAAGGAGGTCGGTCTGCCCGGGCATGTGAATTTTTGGAAGGCCAAGGTTATCAAGTGACCAATGTGGAGGGCGGAGTCGAAGCTTATCCTGATGAATTGACGCAATAGAAATTTTCAGAAGACTACTAAAATTTATTGAAATTTTGGTGGTCTTTTTGTAGAATGTAGTTAAGAATTTCTCTTGTTTTTCATGCTTTGTGAATGGAGGTTTTTTCCATGAAAATGAAAACAATAGCTTATTTATTGCTTGCCTTCTCTGCTTTTACATTAGTTGCTTGTTCTTCTGATAAGAAAGATAATTCCAAAACCTCGGGATCAACTTCGAACACTCAACAGATAGAAAATCAAGCAAAAGATAAGAAAATAAACGAAAAACAAAAGGATGCTAGTCTTTCTTATAACGGAAGTTATTATAGTCTACAAGGGAAGTATGAGGAAATCCTGATTGTAAATAAAAAGTACCCCCTCTCTTCTCATTACAATCCTGGAGAAAATCCTACTGCCAAGGCAGCTTTACTCAAGTTGATTGCAGATATGCAAGCCGCTGGATATGCTGTTAGTGACCAATACAGTGGCTTCCGTAGTTATGATACTCAGCTAGAACTTTACCAAAATTATGTCAATCGAGATGGAAAGGAGGCTGCCGATCGTTATTCAGCCAGACCTGGATACAGTGAACACCAGTCTGGTTTAGCCTTTGACCTGATTGATACGGAAGGAAATCTGCTGGAAGAACCTGGTGCAAGTCAGTGGCTTTTGGATAATGCCTCCAATTATGGATTCATTGTGCGGTTTTTAAAAGGAAAGGAAACTTCAACAGGCTACATGCCAGAAAGCTGGCATCTGCGTTATATTGGACAAGAAGCTAAAGATATTGCTGATTCAGGTAAATCATTAGAAGAATACTTTGGTATTACCGGAGGAGATTATCAAGATTGATAGAATGTGGCTTCGTCTTTTCTATAGGACATTATAAAATAAAACAAGGAGGACAAATTTATGAAGTTTTACAAAATTGATCCATCAATTGATGTTGTTGAAACTCCCGTCGAGGAAAGAGGTCGTTTGATCCGCCATCTTCATTTAGCAAAGGGGAAGGAAATTCCTGAACATAAGGCTGATGCACTAGTGACAGTTGTCTGTTTGGAAGGCAAGGTGAATTTTACTGCTTTAGGTGAAACTGTTCAAATGCTTCCAGGAACTTTTCTTACAATGGAGCCCAATGAACTTCACAGTTTATATAGTGTGGAAGAAAGCCATGTCCTAGTCATTCAGCAATTGATTTATTAAAAATAAAAAAAGTCTGATATAAAACATCAGACTTTTTTTATCGAGTTCTAAGGTGGATTAAATAAAGAGAAGTGGATTTTCTAGTTATGGATTGGTAGTTACAAGACCTTGTTCATTAAAGGTATATTGTTTGCCATTGATTAGAAGAGTTTCACTGTGAGCCATTTTCCCATCTTCTTTAAGGTAATACGAACCTTGCCAAGCATTTGAGAGCATGGATCCATCTTCAGTTGCAAAGTAATACCATTCGTCAGCGATCTGTTGCCAACCAGTTAGCATTTCCCCGTTTACTGGATTAAGATAATAAGATTTTCCGGCATCTCCTATTTGGTGAAGTCCTGTTAGCATATAGCCATCAATCGGTTGAAAATAATACCATTTTCCTTGAATATTTTGCCAGCCTGTGAGCATGCTTCCGTCTGTTGGATTAAAATAATACCAGGCTGGTCCTTCATGGTTACCAGCACCTGTTAATTGTTGCCATCCAGTCTGCATATCCCCATTTTTATCATGGAAATAATAACATTCCCCGTTTTCACCCACCTGCTGGACTCCAGTTAGCATATAACCTTCAGCAGGATCAAGATAGTACCACTTACCTTTAATATTCTGCCATCCAGTTTTCATATCTCCGTTTTCTGGGTCGAAATAATACCAAGATCTTTCTTTGTAGTATCCAAAACCATCTAACTCTTGCCAGCCAGTCAGCATATAGCCGTTGACGTTGAAGAAATAATACCTTCCATTAATTTGCTGCCATTGATTTCTGGGAAAACTACCATCTGGATATTTGTACCACCAACCATTCTTATCATTAATCCACTTTCCATCTGTGTGATTAATGATTTGCGGTCGAATCTGCTGGGCTTGAACAGAAATACCATCTTGCGTCACTAAAGTTGCTAATAGACCAACTAGCAATAGAAGCTGTACAAGGAATAGCGTGTGTCGTTTCATTTTTTCCTCCTTCAAAGGTTTCAGCTGAAGTGAAATAAAAATTTCACAGAGAGAAGTGTTACTGCAGTTAAGATACCATATTTTCTTTTATTCTTCAAACAAACAAAAATGTCTAATTTATTCAAGCATATTTATTATTTGCATTTGTAAGCAAAAATAAACGAGTCTATCTAGATGGCCTTAAAATAAGTATTTATAAGAATGTAATATTCTTCTGTTTTGGATAAATATTTAAAATAACAAATCTTTCAAAAATTAGTGATATATTAAAAATATATTTTGTTTTATGTATAAAACAAAAATAAACACCGTTTTATAGCTATAATACCTTTTAGTATGAAATAGCTTCACAGATCAAACCATAAAAGCGCTTACTGTCTTGTTTGCAAATAAAAAATAGGGTTAACTCTTAAAATATCAGAAAATTGCATGTAAAATAAAACAAAAACGAACATAGATAAAAAATAGAATTACATTAAGAACAATATTGAAAAAAATAATTTTGAAAACACGAACAAATTTCTTGCTTTGCCTAAATTTTTGTGTTATAGTTTAGGTCGATGTGAAATATGCATAAAAAAGAATTTTTTAGCAATATTGATATCGGATAGTTTTTCTTTTTGTCAAATTATTTGTCTCAGAAGTTTACGCGAAACTAACTGATTAAAACATGATTGATGCTGATCTAAAGATTCAAGTCCTAGGTATCATATTTACTGAAGAATTATTTTTTGTCATGGCACGTCTAAAATATAAGATCATTCTAAAAGATAAATGAATGATTTTGGAGGTTTATTATAATGTCGAAACGTTTAAGATTTTTATCTTGTTCAGTCTTAGCTGCAGCAGCAGTGATTCCAGCTTTTTCTGGAAATACTGTTCAGGCCGCTGACTACTATGGTTATAGTTCTCGCTATAGTAACTTATACCAACCAGGTGTTAATTACTGGAATACTGGCTTCACAAGTCGCCGTAATACAGTAACTAACAGCCGTACTAGTCGTCATAGCAGTCGTCGTAACTCTCGTTACAACAACTACAGCTATGGTTACAATAACTATGGCTACGGATATGGCTATGGTTACAACAACTATTATTTAGGTTCTAATATTTGGGATTATTTCTATCCAAATTACAACTACAATAACTATGGTTACAACTACAATAATTATGGTTACAATGGTTGGAACAACTACAATAACCTAGTAAACGATGAAAACTATATCTACTGGAATGGTAATCACTACTACCGTATGAACGATGGTAGCTACCGTATTTACCGTGACGGTGAATGGAAACCGTTGACAAACAATAGCAACAACAACTCATCATCTAACAATTTGGAAAACGATCCTCATTACCGTTATGAAAATGGCTACCATTACTATGTATTAGAAAATGGTGACTATTACTATTACCAAGATGGTAAATGGGTATTGGTTAAGAATTCAACCAACAATTCAACAACTCCATCACCTCAAGCTCAGCCGGAAACTCCAAGTACAGAACAACCAGCTGAAGATCCAAAACCAGCACAACCTGCAGAGGATCCAAAACCAGAAGTTCCAACTCCAACTCCAGCACAACCTGAGGCTCCAACTCCAGCGCCTAGCGATAAGCCTGAAGAGCCTACTACACCTGCTGAACCAAAACCAGAACAACCAACAACTCCAAGTGTTGATTTACCAGAAAATCCACCAATTAATGGTGCTGATAGTGAGTTCGATCCATTTAATCCAAAACCAGCGCAACCAGCTGAAGATCCAAAACCAGCACAACCAGAACAGCCAGCAACACCTGGAAATTCAGGATTGGTGACAACTGACGAACCTAGTGAAAACCAAATCCCTGCTTATGTTGAAAAACCAGCAGAAGGTTTGGAACATTTAGCTTGGGCACCAAATGGACAAACTCCAAAATTGGTTTACCCACCAGGAAAACCAGGTGATAAAGCCCTTAAGAATGATAAAAACTACTACTTCGATGGTAGCACGCATTACTACTATGTACCATCTAACTCAGAGCGTACAGGTTATTCACCATATTGGAAGTGGATTGGTGGAAAATGGAAACTTCAAGGTATGACTGATCCTAACGATCCAGCTCTTGATCCAAAACTTCACGAAAATACTGCTGACGATGAGTACATGTACAGTGATCAAAACTCTAGCGTGAAACTCTACTCAACAAACTTGGTAACTACTGCCAAAGCTGGTCAACCATTGCCATTCAAGAACGTTGAAGAGTTCAAGAAATACGTTATCGAAAAAATGAATCCTAAATTCCTTGATAACGCTGGATGGGATGCTAAAGTTGAGTGGGAAATCGAAGATGCAGATATCTTTGATAAGACCAAAGAAAACCCATATGCTAAGGACTATGTCTTGGTTGCAAACCTCAAGAGTGGTGTTGAGGACAAGAAATACAGTGACGTAGAATTTGGTTATGTGAAGTTTGTTTACCGTGTTGAAGCGACAAACGATACAAACTACGACTATGTTTCAAAAGCGAAAGAGGCTTTTGCTAAAATCAATGAGACTCGTAAGGCTCAAGGTTTGAAAGAGTTGACTTGGTCAGAAGATATTTATCAAAACCAAGCACTTCCTAAAGTAAACGAGATTTCACGTCAGTACGATAGCACAGGCTTTGTCGGACGTCGTGACGAAGATGCAGCTACTGTCGTTAAGAAATGGGCAAACAGCGGTTTGAGAGAATTGCTTCTTGATCCAAACGTAACTGAAGGAGCTGTAGCGACAGTCGTAGATGGAAACGGTGTATACTACTGGACTTACAACTACAAATAATCAATCTTTTCCTAATGATTTCACTTAATTAACTAGAAAATCCCTTAAGATTAAATTCTTAAGGGATTTTTGTTCAAAAACTTCAATAGTATATATGCAAAAAAACACAAAAAGAATAGGATAATATTTATGTTTTTGTTTGACTAAGAGATCAGATGGGGATAGAATATTATATAGAGGAGGAGTAGACTATCATTGTTTTTATTACAAAGGAGTATAAGTAATGAAATCAAAAAGAAAGTATCTATCAAGAGCGATGCTGTTTAGTTCTGCCTTAGTATTAGCTTTTCTTGCTACAAATACTGCTCAGGCAGAGGAACATAATGACGTATTTTATTCTCGCTATCGTCCAGGATTTAACTATTATAATCCGCGCGTCAGAAATAACTATAATTACGGTCGATACCCTGGTTATTACAATCCTTGGTATAACTATAATGTCTTTTATTGGAATGGAAATTACTACTATAAAAACCAAAACGGAGACTATTATGTCTACAAGAAAGGTAGGTGGGAACTCTATTACCAAGATGGCTTTAATAAACTGAAGAATGATCCCCATTATCGTTATGAAAATGGTTATCACTATTATGTATTGGATGATGGTTCGTACTATTACTATGAAAATGGTAAGTGGGTTTATGTTAAGAAAGCAGAAGATCCAACTCCAGAACCAGATCCAACTCCAGATCCAACTCCAGATCCTAAGCCAGATCCTGAAACACCTAAGCCAGAGAAGCCTGATTGGGCACCAAATCCAAATATAGATTATAGTAAATTGCCAAAACCTCTTTACAGACCTGATGATCCTCGAATGAAGAGTGATCCTCGCTTTGTAGATGATAACGGCACCTATTATTACCGAGTCCATCTTGGAGACGAAAACCCTGATGGTATCGATGGATATTACAAGTGGATGGGCGACCGCTGGAAACTATTTAACGGAACGGATCCAAACGATCCGGCTCTTGATCCAAATAATCATTCCAATCCAAAGGACGATGAATATAATTATGATGATAATGCTTCTACAGTTAAACTATACTCAGAAAATCTAGTTGGTACTGGTAAAGCAGGAGATCCTCTTCCTTTCAAGAGCAAGGAAGAATTCATCTCTTATGTTCAGCAACATCTGGCACCAAAAATGATAGATAATGCAGGCTATGACTGTAAGGTTACATATGAACTTGAAGAAGAAGATGTCTTTAATCAAGCAGTGGATCATGCTTGGGCTAGAGATTACGTTTTGACAGCTTATTTGACAAGTAGCGTCAAAGGATATGAAAAAACAGAATTTGGCCATGTGAAGTTTATTTATCGTGTGGAAAAAACTGAAAACTCAAACTTCCCAAATATTGATAAGGCTAAAGCAGCTTTTGCAAAAATAAATGCGGAACGTAGAAGACTTGGCTTACAAGAACTAACTTGGTCTGATGAACTTTATAACAATCAATCTTTACCAACAGCTCAGAAACTTTCTGTCAATTATGATAGTAGCGCTGGTATCACTTTCCGCCGGGAAGAAAATGCTGATGTAGTTGCTAACAAATGGCTAAACTCAGGAAATAGAGAATTGATTCTAAATCCTGATGCCAAAGAAGGTGCAGCTGCCTGTGTACAAGCAGGTGATGGTACATATTATTGGGTGTTTAATTATAAATAAAATAAATGAATTTAATGGTCTATTCCTTTAACCGAGAACTTCCTCCATCTTTTAGAAGGGGGAAGTTTTAAATTGCTAAAGGAAAAACAAAAACCACTTCCGATTAATCGGAAATGGTTTGGATTCAATAATCGAATGTATTGAATAGATGTTCTTATTTGAGACCGTATTTTACAAGGAGTATTGATTATATGATTAAATGCCTATTATATCGTGTATTTTACAAGGAAGTTTTATCATAATTGTAATTTGTATTACGTTATATATAAGTAATTGGGTACCAAAAAGGTACTAAAGTTATGGTTTCGGAGTTTATAAAATAAAGTAAAGAAGGATGCATAATAGGCATCCTTCTTTTAGTGTATTAGCTCATAACATGTTTTTTGGGTTCATAAACTTTTTCAATTTTGAAACCGCATTGATTAGTTAGAATATCTTCTGCTTGAACTGCATTAAGAATACCGTCTAACAACATTGTTTTTCGTTGTAGCATATTATGTTCGTCACGATATTGAAAATCAACTTCTGTTTGCTTATTCTTGTAAGACATCTTCTGCACTTCCTTTCTTTTGTATTTTTATAATTATAGTATGCCATAAAAACTCAAAAATAATTAAAAATCTACTAAAAAAGTTTTTAACTTTACAATCTTTTTTTATTTGCTCTTAGTTTTTAGTCCTTCAATTTCTGCCCTCATAGCCATTTTGTGTTTTTCTATTCTTTCTTTAAGGCTTAATCTTTTTTCAGTTAATTCTAAATGATCAACTAGTTCTTTTGTTGTAAATGTATCAAGTAGATAGAATGAGATATTCTCACGAAATCTAGTGGCATCAGTTACAATTAAAAATAGATCCTTAGTATTATTATCAATATTTTTGATTGCAATTTTCACCCCTAATTGATTGAAAAGGTGATCTTTTAGGTTTTTTATATAGATTTGTTTATTTAGGAACTGTCTATAAATTGAATTATTTAATAAAATTTGTGGAAGTTCATTAGCATTCTCAACTCTTAGTTGTTTTGCAATTGAAATTAGTAGTGCGGAAACGTATTTACCAGTGAGTTCTCCGGAGTAAGTTAGTTTAAAACCTTTATTTTCTGTCATTTTTTTCTCCTTACATATTTTTATCCATAACCTTATTTATTTGTTGAACAACTGAAACTATTAATTTAATTGGATTTAGTGAATTAACTATGAGTAACTGGCTTTTGAAAAGAGGAGTAGAAGTATGTTTTTTTGCGAATTCCCGCCACCGTTTTGATTTGACACACATTATTCTGAATCTTTCCAGAAGTTTTTTATACTTATTCTGTAAAGCTTGTTGCTTTTTAGTAAGTTCAGAAATGTGCCGATCCTTTGAGATTACTATATTTCTATATTTTTCTCCCTTTGATTTCTCTATTATCATCTCATTTCTTAATTTAAATATATCTTGTTCAAGTTTGGCTACTTTCATTTCCTTGTCCAAATAACTTGATTTAATCTTGTTATAGGATTCAGGATCCATTACAATCTGCTCTTTACCAAAGGGGAGTTTTTTCTTTTTTATAGCTAATTCATTGTCCCAATTTTGCTGAATCTTATCATTTGATTCTAGTACTTTGCTGAGTTCCCCAAGCTCTCTTTTATTTTTTACGAGTTCGTTTTGTATGTTTGCTAATTCATGTTTAGCATCATTTACTTTTTCTGTTTTTTCTTCTAACTGATTTTGTAAATCTTTATATTCTTTTACTGTAAGGTGTTTAGCAGTGCTACCTTCTTTCCCCCTATGAATATCATATCCATTTTCATTTAAATATTTTGGTAAATCATTTTGAATTTTAAGAAGTTCTTCTCTGTTGAACATCTGTTTAGAAGATAATTTACCCTCCACCATTGGAACTATACCTAAGTGCATATGAGGAGTACTTTCATCCATATGAACACTAGCAAATGCAATATTTTCTTTGCCATATCTCTTTTCAAAAAAATCTTTAGAGGTTTCAAAAAAGCATTTTATTTCTTCATTATCTAATTTTTTGAAAAAAGAACTGTCAGATGTTATGATCCATTCATTGCACATTACCGCATCCTTTCGAATAGATCGACTGCCTACTTTATTTTCGTTAATGAAATCAGTGATTTGCTTTTTATACGTTAGTTCTTTGTTACGATCAGTTAGTTCATAATTTAGATGAGTTTTTGAAGAATCAATCTTTTTATTGCTATGATTTTTAAATATACGCTCATTATGATAGTAGATCCCACCTAAGTTAGAACTCTTTAGCTTTTGCATTCTTGCTACAATTTGGCTCATTTTTTGCTCCTTTTAAATATCTTATAAGTATTTAAATAGATTATATAAATTAAAATAAACAGCTATTTAAGTTCAGAAATCTATTTAAGATCAAGCATACTTCCAAGTGAAGTATAACGCACTATACTTTACCAAATGGTAAAAGTGCGTTACACATGCAAGCATGTCGAGAATCACATAGATTCTATTAGACTATCCAGGAAAGAAGAAGCAGATTTATAATTGTTTTCTTTTACCAATTTTTCTAACTTATCTCTATTTGATGGTTTTATAATAAACTGGTATTGTTTTTTCTTTTCCGTTTTATGGTAGTTGTTTTCATTAGCTGAATGTGTAATGGACTGTTCGATCATATTTGTACCTCCGTTAATAAGTGATTCAAAATCAATAGATAATCTATAACTTAAATAATCATTATCATAGATATCTACATAATCAAAAATATTTCGTTCCGAGATAACTAATTTGTTTCCAAAATAAACTGGGTAATAAAATTTCTTTCGTTTCATTTGGAATACCAAATCATAAATAGATTCATTTGAGAAAAATAATATTTCTTTAATTTCTTGCAATTCAATACAAATTGAATTGTTATTGGAAAACTGTAGTGACTTATTAACTAAGAATTCGATTAATTCATTGCATTTTATATTCATGATGTTATGATCCTTCTTTGTAATGATCAGAAGCAATCTTATGTGCTCTTATTTTTTCTTCTTGTCTTCTCTCTTGAATGAGATTTTCTATCATCTTAAACAAATAAGCTAATGGACTTTCTGTGGTTGAAGGAATCCTGTCAATTAAATCCATGATCTCATTACTTTGTATATAATTTGATTCAAGGTATTTTCCAATCTTCATTTTTTGAGAGTGTTTTAAAACAAAACCTTGGGGATACATAAAACGATCGTTATATTTATCAGCAATAACCTGAACTAAGTTATAGTAATTTTCACCTATAAAATTTTTCTTTTTTGAAGAATTATTTTTAGGCTCTTCTAGAACTAAATATCTATTCTCTAATCTCTTATCTCTAATCTCTAGACTCTGGTGGAGATTTGTCGGACTTTTGTCGGACATTTGTCCGGATAATAAAATATTTTGTTTTTCGTTAGCAATTCGATTTCTATATTCTCTTTTGCGATCGGCTTCTGTTGTTGTTTTCCCGATAAAGTTTTGAATATCCATCATATAGATTGCACCATTGTCCAACACCTCGATTAACTCAAGCTCCTGGAATAAATGTAATGCTTTTTCGACAACAGCAACGGGTTGCCTTGTCATAGTAGCTATTAACCATGGATTGTAGGGAATCCTATCTCTATACATCAATTTACCCTCATTCTTTAAACTTTTTAAATATAACTTCAAAAGGATATTTGAGTACTTTTCGCCATCAGGTTGATTTTCCAAGAGAAGTAGTTCTTCAGTATCAAAAAAATCTTCTTTCAACCTCATGTAATAATATTTTTTCGAATCAGACATACAGAACCCTCATCTTTCATATTTTTTTAACCATTCAGTCACTTTATGTTTATCATATAAAGTAACTCCATCAATAACAATATGAGGCATCCCTTCACGTTGCCATTTGTTAATAGTAGTAGTAGAAACGTCTAACCATCTACATAAACCGGCCATTCGAACCATTGGTTTATATAGTTCCTTATCTTCAAATGCTTTTTCTACGGCTTTTTGAAGCATATTATCATATCTGGCAATTAACATTTTTTCAGTTGCTTTTGGTAAACTGATAGTGAATTGATCTGACATATAGTACCTCTTTCTTTATTTTATAAGCTCCTCGGTTACAAGAAACTTGTAACTTGTAAATATTATATTACAAAATAATTGTAAAAGCAAGAGATATTACAATTTTTTTGTACATTTTATTTTTTTATGGTAAAATAATAATTAAATGAAGGAGGAAGTATTTTGGATAACAAGGTAAAAGAGTTACGAAAGCAAGTTAATAAAACAATGAAAGAATTGTCTTCTGAAACTGGTATAGGCTTATCAACGATTTCTAATTATGAAAACGGATATTCAAATCCTAAAAAAGATAATGCTAAAATATTAGCAGATTACTTTGGTGTTTCAGTACCTTATTTATTGGGACTTGATGAAAACCCAAATCTAAGAAATCCTAAAAATGAATCATTTTTAAAGCATCTTCATACTAAAATCAAAAAAGGCACCTTAATAAGTAATAAAATTGATGAATGGACACCTTACAAAGATGATTTAGCTTTCATGCTTGCAGATTTAATTAATTCTGGAGTATTGGAGAATTATATCGATTTTATCTCAAAAGATAAGAATTACAATCCTGTTTTACTTAAAGCTTTTAAACAGTTTATATCTGATGAAGAAGGTAATTTTTTGTATTTGATTAATAGTTCTGGTAAAGAAGATTCCTCTTATCATTATGTATGGGAAGATTGGGTCAATTCTGACAAATACAAGCAATCAATTAAGAAAAAATAATTGACTTATATTTCTTTATTTTATAAGCTCCGAAACCATATAAAATAAAGGGGAAATTAAGATGTCAATTATTAAATACAAAGCTAAAAAATCAAAAACGGGCTATCTTTATAAAGTTAGAATTTATAGAGTGATAGATGGAAAGCGTCATGACTATTTTAAAAGCGGTTTTAAGACGCTTAGAGAAGCGAAGCAGTACGAAACGTTGATGATGCAAAAGAAATACTCAGGGGAGCTCACAGAGCTCCTGAGCGCTTCAAATAAGTCCTTTATAGATGTTTTTGAGGAATGGTTTAAAACATATCAAGATACTGTTGAATTGACTACAAGTGTGCGTACGGACGATTTATTTAGACTTCATATTCTTCCTAGTTTAGGTAAATTTAAAATTTCCAAAATTACACCATGGCAATGTCAAGAGTTAATTACTGAAAAAGGTAAGACTTTTAGGAATATTAAGCAGATTAAGTCATACATTAGTCAGATATTTGAATTTGCTATTAAGATGAAATTGATTAGTGATAATCCAGTAAAAGGAGTGGTTCTTCCAAAAAGAGAGAAGATTGAATCACAGAATTATTTTACAGTTCATGAGCTACATCAATTTTTAAAAATTGTAAAAGAAGAAGAGCCCTACAAAAATTATGCTTTATTCAGATTATTAGCTTATAGTGGGCTACGAAAAGGGGAATTGTATTCATTGAGGTGGTCTGATTTAGATTTTGATAATCAGACACTATCAGTGAGTAAGAACCTAGGTAGAATTAATGGAAAAGCACTAGAAAAAAGCACCAAGAACAAATTCTCGGTGCGTCAGATAAGGTTAGATCAAGATACAGTAGATATACTTTCTGAATGGAAGCGACAATCATTAAGAGAAAAAGGAAAGTTAATGGTCACTCCTTTAAATCTTGGTGAATCGTATATGTTTACTTTTATTAATCGAAACGGTGAGGAAGAACCTCTTTATCAGGATTATATAAATAGTATTTTAAAAAGAATTATTGATAAACATGGTTTAAAGAAAATCACACCTCATGGCTTCAGGCATACTCATGCTACACTGATGATTGAAATCGGTATTGATCCAGTTAATACAGCGAAAAGATTAGGGCATGCAAGTAGTCAAATGACTTTAGATACATATAGTCATACAACAGCAGTAGGTGAAGTAAAAGCTATTAATAAGTTTGCAAATTATATGAACGGGTGGAAAGACTAATTTTCCAAGACGGTACCAAAAACGGTACTAAAAAGAAAAAAGCCAATTCCAATTTCTTGGAAAAGGCTTTATTTTTAACGTTTTTAAGTTCGTTATGCGGTTTCTTATTTGAGACCGTATTTTTTGTTGAAACGATCCACACGTCCATCTGCTTGAGTGAACTTTTGACGTCCAGTGTAGAATGGGTGTGAGTCTGATGAAATTTCAACACGAATCAATGGGTAAGTTTCCCCTTCGAATTCAACTGTTTCGTTTGAACGCTTAGTTGAACCACTAAGGAATTGGTAACCAGTTGAAGTATCCATGAAGACAACAGGACGGTATTCTGGGTGAATATCTTTTCTCATTTTAAAAAATTTCCTTTCTGCCATGGTCTCTTTGCGAGCCATAGATTAGTTACTTTGATAGTTTATCAAATTTCATTTGCTTTGACAAGCCTTTTCGCTCATTTTCTTTGCTTTTTCGCTAATTCTTTTAATTCTTGGAAGATTTCTTCATTTTCTTCTAGCGAATAGGAGTTAGCACCACTAGCTAAGGGATGTCCTCCGCCATGATGATTTTTTGCGACTTCATTGATTGGAATGAATTTGCTGCGCAATCGTACACGGAAATGACCGCTTTCTTGTTCAACAAAGATTCCCCACAACTTGACGTCCTCAATTCGACCAGGAGTTGCGACAATATCTGCAGTTTCGGCATCTGTAAGTTGGTGAGCTTTTAGTAAATCCTGAGTGATGATGACACGTGCTGCTCCATTTTCATCAAGTTCAAGATGATCGTAAACATAGCCTTGCAGCTTAGCAACTTTGTAGCTGAAAGAGTCCATTTTCCGAGCCAGCGTAGCAAAATCAAAGGGATATTCCCTTAATTGACTAGCGACTTGTAGGGTTCGAGCGGTAGTAGCGGGATAAAGAAAGCGTCCCGTGTCACCAGTAATTCCAGCGTAGAGGAGTTTAGCGATATATGCATCCATTTTTAGGTGATTGTTTAAAGCGAATAAAGAAATTAGTTCGCAGGTGCTACTTGAATTGGTATCAACCCACGCTAAAACACCATAAACGTCGTCATTAGGATGATGGTCTATTTTAATCAAAAAGGATCCGTTTGGATAACGTTTATCATCAATTCGAGCTGTATTAGCAGTGTCGCATACGATAACCAAGGAGTTTTCATAATCTTGATCTGAGACATCATCCATCTGGGCTAGCCAGGTTAGACTTGGTTCATCGTATCCAGTTACCTTAACTGTTTTTTCAGGGAAATTTAGCTGAAGGAGCTTTTGTAAGCCGACTTGGCTACCTAAAGCATCAGGGTCAGGATTTACGTGGCGATGAATGATAATCGTTTTATATTCCTTGATCTTTTGTAAAATTTGATGTTGAATTGTCATAGAAAAAATCGTTCCTTCTTGCTTAGGGTTATTGTTTAATTGTAACACAAGATTTATATTTTTAAAATGAAAAATATGTGCTATAATTATCAATAGAAGATATTTTGGAGGGAACTATGGCTTTAGCAAAAATTGTATTTGCAAGTATGACAGGTAATACAGAAGAAATCGCTGATATCGTTGCTGATAAGTTAAGAGATTTAGGTATAGATGTTGATGTTGATGAGTGTACGACAGTTGATGCTTCAGATTTTCTAGAAGCAGACATTGCTATTGTGGCAACCTATACATACGGTGATGGAGAATTGCCTGACGAAATCATGGATTTCTATGAAGACTTGGCTGATTTGGATTTGTCTGATAAGATTTATGGTGTCGTTGGTTCAGGTGATACTTTCTATGATGAATTCTGTAAAGCAGTAGATGACTTCGATGCTATGTTAGCTTCAACTGGTGCAACAAAAGGTGCTGAAAATGTTAAGGTTGATTTATCAGCAGAAGAAGATGATATCGAGAATCTTGAGAATTTTGCTACTAGCCTGGCTGCAAAAGTAAGCTAGGAAATATAGAATAGTCAAAAGATAAAATATATGAAAAGGAAGAGAGGCTTTATCAGTTTCTCTTTTTTTCTTTAGTTTCGTCGGGTGTTTTTCTGTAAAAAATGCTACAATAAGAAGATAAAAGAAAAGGAGAGAAGGATGGAACCAAAAGAAAAAGAATTTAGCATGAGTTGGTTTTTTAGATGGTTTTTAGATAATAAAGCCATTACGGTTTTCTTAGTTTGTTTATTGATTGGACTCAATCTCTTGGTCTTGAGTAAAATTAGTTTTATTTTCACCCCTATTATTGAGTTTATTTCAGTTATTATGTTACCAGTGATTCTGGCAGGTTTGCTCTATTATCTGCTTAATCCTCTGGTAGACATGATGGAAAAGCGGAAGATCAATCGTCTTGTAGCAATTACGATTGTTTTTGTATTGATTACCGTACTTTTGATTTGGGGGTTGGCGGTTGTCATTCCAAATCTTCAGGCTCAGATTGTAAGTTTCTTTAGAAACATGCCTTCTTATCTCAAGCAGTCTAAAAAAATAATTGATGATTTATTGGATAGTCGCCTGTCTGAAGAGTTTCGCCCTCAGATCGAGCAAGTTACGGAGAATATTTCTTCTCAATTAACGACATGGGCAAGTAACTTTTCTGCTCGAGCGGTTAACTGGGCTAGTCATTTTGTCAGTGCTGCTTCTCAAGTTATTGTTGCTGTCATTATTATGCCTTTCATTCTATTCTATCTCCTTCGAGATGGGAAAAATTTGAAAGGCTATATAACTCAGTTCCTGCCTAAGAAATTACGTGAGCCGGCTGGTCAAGTTTTGTCCGACGTGAATAGTCAGTTAGCGAATTATGTTCGCGGACAGATAACAGTTGCAATCATTGTTGCCTTTATGTTTATGATTCTCTTTAAGATCATTGGACTGCGCTATGGAGTGACCTTGGCAGTCGTGGCTGGAGTCCTCAACTTGGTTCCGTATTTAGGAAGCTTTTTGGCTATGTTACCAGCGCTTGTTTTGGGACTGATTGCGGGACCTGTTATGCTCTTGAAAGTTATCATTGTCTTTATTGTGGAGCAAACAATAGAAGGACGTTTTGTCTCTCCTCTTATTTTAGGTAGTCAATTAAGTATTCATCCGATTACTATTCTCTTTGTACTCTTAACATCTGGATCAATGTTTGGAATTTGGGGTGTCTTATTGGGAATTCCAGTCTACGCTTCTGCAAAAGTGGTGATTACAGCTATCTTTAAGTGGTACAAAGTAGTGAGTGGTTTGTATGATGAAGTAGAGGAAGAAGTAAGTGAACAATAGTGAAAAAATGCTGTCTGCCATTGAGGCTCAGGATTTAGTGCAAGCAGAACAGTGGTTTGAAAAAGCCTTGTTAGAGGATAGTGATTCTATCTTATTGGACCTAGGAGAATATTTAGAAAGTATTGGCTTCTTTTTACAAGCCAAGCGTATCTATAATAAACTTGCTCCCCTTTATCCGCAGGTTAATCTAAATTTGGCAGCTATTGCAAGTGAAGATGGAGACTTAGAGGAAGCTTTTGGCTACTTGGAAGAAATCAGTTCGAACGATCCGTGGTATGTCAATGCTCTTTTGATTAAGGCAGATTTATATCAGATGGAAGGTCTGCCTGATGTGGCGCGTGAGAAACTAGTTGAAGCCAGTCAATTAAGTGACGATCCTATCATTACTTTTGGAATGGCTGAAATAGATTTTGAATTAGGCAATTTCACACAGGCGATCAAAGAATATGCCAGTCTTGATAATCGGACGATTTATGAGCAGACAGGGATCTCAACCTACCAGAGAATAGGAGTGAGCTATGCCAGCTTAGGAAAGTTTGAAGCTGCCATTGAATTTCTTCAAAAGGCTATCGAATTAGAATATGACGAATCTACAGTATTTGAATTAGCTGTGATTCTTTACGATCAGGAATACTATCAGAAGGCGAATCTCTATTTCAAGCAATTGGATACTCTTTCGCCAGATTTTGAAGGCTATGAATATATCTATGCACGGTCTCTTCATGCAGACCATCAAGCTGAGGCGGCTCTATTTATTGCCCAGCAAGGTTTGAATAAAAATCCGTTTGATAGCCAGCTAGCACTATTAGCGTCCCAAGTTTCCTATGAACTTCATGATACTGAAAAAGCAGAGAGCTATCTATTAGATGCCTGGGATAATGCTGATGATCTAGAAGAGCTAGCTCTACGCCTGACTAACCTTTACCTAGAGCAGGAGAGATATGAAGATATTCTTGCTTTGGAGGATCAGGATTTGGACAATGTGTTGACTCGATGGAACATAGCTCGAAGTTATCAGGCTTTGGAGGACATAGAAAAAGCACGAGAGCTCTATAGAGAATTGCATAGGGACTTGAGAGATAATCCAGAATTTTTGGAAGAATACATTTACTTATTGAGAGAATGTGGCGAGCTCGAAAGTGCCAAACAAAAAGCTCAGCACTACTTGAGTCTGGTGCCAGATGACAGTGCAATGCAAGAATTTTATGATAGTCTAGACTGTTAAATTTTTTATAATAAATTGTAAAAGCATATCATGTAGATATGTTTTTTTGCAATTATAAAATTTTGTGTTATACTAATTTTGCTTTATAAGAGAAGATGAAAGAAGAGTAGAGGATTAAAAATGTTTGAACCAGTTAAATTATTTCAATATAATACTTTGGGTGCCTTGATGTCAGGTCTTTATGGTGGGACAATGACGATTGGTGAGTTGCTTCAATATGGTGATTTAGGTATAGGTACTTTGGATTCTATTGACGGGGAGTTGATAGTTCTAAATGGCAAGGCCTATCAAGCCAAAGGATCTGGAGAGGTGCCAGAAGTAGTTGAGGTGGATCCGTCAGAGACAGTTCCATATGCAGCGGTCGTTCCTCACAAGGCAGAGGTGATTTTCCGCCAGCGTTTTGAAATGAATGATAAGGAACTGGAGGAAAGAATTGAGTCCTATTATGATGGGGAAAATCTTTTTCGTTCCATCAAGATTCATGGCGACTTTTCTCATATGCGCGTGCGAATGATTCCTAAGTCAACGTCAGACCGAAAGTTTGCAGAAGTTGCTGTTAATCAACCTGAATACAGCAAGGAAAATGTGACCGGGACAATCGTTGGCATCTGGACACCAGAGATTTTTCATGGTGTTAGCTTAGCAGGTTATCATCTTCATTTTGTATCAGACGATTTAAGCTTCGGTGGACATGTCATGGACTTTGTCATCAAAGAGGGTATTGTTGAACTTGGAGCGATTGATCAGTTAGATCAACGTTTTCCTGTTCAGGATCGTGACTATCTATTTGCCAAATTCAATATGGATGAAATGAAAGAAGACATTGATCGAGTAGAATAATATAAGATAAATTACTTGGCCGGCAACCTAATTTAGGTTCGTTTGGTCAGGTTTTTTAATTTGTAAAATAAAGGAAGGTAACAGGGATTTAAGCCATGCTATTTTATGGATCAAGTAAGCAAATGGTATCAATTCATTCCTAATGTTTATACCGTCAAGTATAGGCTAGAAAATTTCATTTTATAATGATGTGTAATCGATAATGTTTGTTGAGCTCTTCCAAAGTTCTTTAAAAGTATCAAAAATCTAATTTTTTAGTGTATTTATATAGCCAAGCAGAAAAAAATACTGTATAATAGGCTGGAATATAATGAATAAATAGGAGATCATTATGGGAAAAGATTTATTTAATCCTCACCTGCGTAAGTTTTCTATTCGAAAACTAAACGTCGGTGTTTGTTCTGTGCTCTTGTCAACCCTTATTCTATTAGGGGCGGCAAGTCAGGTTAGCGCTGATGAAACAAGCGCTTCTAGTGTTCAAAACGAGGTTGCTCGAACAGACCTTGCTGAACCATCAGCAACTGCTACAGCACCAGTAGCTTCTGAAGCTTCACAAAATGCAGAAACTACTTTAGCAGCCACAGCTACTGAGGCACCTCAGACAGCTGAGAATACTGCACCTACAAACTCAGCTTCAGAGTCTACTGAGAAACCGAAGGATGAGCAACCAGTAGCTTCTGAAACACCTCAACCTTCAGTTGAGAAGCCAGTCCTTCCTACAGAAGTTAAGCCTGTAGAGAATGCTAATCCAGTTTCAACTGAGGCTAGTTCAGACGCTGTAAGCACTTCAAGATCTACAGAACAACCAGTTGCGACTAGGGAAGCTACACAACCTACACGTTCTCGCCGAGCACGTCGAGACGCTACACCTACTGGTTTACGAGATGGTGACCCAAATAATACTATTGAGAAACCAACTTTAGCGGATTCTGAGAAGAAGAGACCAGCAGACCTAGTGAAACAGATCAACTGGCTAGATTTTGGTGATTCTCAGGCTTTTAGAGATCTTGATACCGATGGCTCTCTAAAAGTAGGAAGTGTTTATGAGAAGGAAATCTCTCCAGGCTATGTAGTTAAATTAACAGTTACAGAATTAAAACCTTTCCACTCAACTGAGATTTATCGTGATCGTGTAGCAGGCACTCAGTATGCTAATACCTATGATCCTGATGCCAAAAACACTTGGTTTAGATATGTCCCTGCAGATTATAACCGTCAAGTTAATGAAGGTGATTCTGCGCGACCAAAAATCATTGGGGCACCAATGAACAAATGGACTGCCTTACGCGAGCAAGGAATTGATACCAACGGTCGGAAAACTCAGCTCCAGGTACCTAAGAATGGTGCTAGCTACGGTGTGAAGTTTAAGGTCGAAGCTACTTACCTTAACAAGCCAGTCAAAGCAACAGTCGTTATGGCGGATGGTGAAGAAGCTAACCCAGGTGAATATGCTATCTTTACTACTAATGGGCAAGGATGGGAGCATCTAGCAGAATGGAAACGTGTTGCGCCAAATGGTAATGTGATTACAGATACCTATGCACCTATGAATCCGAATAGACTTGGTCAGTATATTGGTGACAATGCAACGACTCCAACGATTGACTGGACAAAATTCACAAACCCAGATCAAAAAACGGGTGGTTTAGGTTCACAAGTATTTGGTCCAAATACTTCTAAAGACCATACTGTGCCAATTGTGATGACTCGTGAAGCCTCAGAAGTTGGAATTTATATTGCATCTTCTGGTCAGCAAGCTGCTATGATTGGTTTCATGGTTGTAGATACTGGAGATGCTCCTGAAAGTTACGGAAATGCAGTTCATACTATTTCTGGTTACAATGCTGCTACGGGAGCACAAAATCCACAACCTTACCTTGGTCGAAAACCTGCTGATATTGATACTACGTCAGGTAATGATTGGACTCACGATGATAGCACTGATCACGCTGATGAAGGGATTGATCAGCTTTTACCAGATGACTTAGTCGGTAAGACTCATGACTTATTCCAAGCAGATCGTCTTCGTGATGGGGATTATTCGCTTCGTTTCCATGCTTCAGCTAATGGAAATGAAAAAGCCTATGTTCGAGCTTGGATTGATTTTAACAATAACGGGAAATTTGACGAGAACGAAGCCAGTGAGTTTACTGAAGTCACTTCTGAAGGAGCCTACACAGTTACTTTCAGAAATCATGCTCCAATGAATGACGACTCAGTCAAGAAGTTAGGGATGCGTGTTCGTATTGCCTTGAATCAAGGTGATATCGAGAAACCTACTGGTACAGCCTTCAGTGGTGAAGTTGAGGACTTACAGGTTAACCTTACTTACCCACCAAAGGGTGAGAAGAAGGAAACCAAGGGCTTACGCGATCAACAACAACAAACAAGCCTACGCTTCACATCTCGTGGTTATTCAAAAGAAGACGAGAATGCTAGAACAACGATTGATACTAATAAGGCACCTGTTGTTTTAGATAATAATGGACGTGAATTAACAGCAGATGCAGAAGGTTGGTATACAACTGCAGAAGGCCGTTACAAAGTGACGCCAAATGGTGATAATGTCGATGTTGTTTTTGTTCCAAATGCTGGATACGTAGGGACTACATCAGGTATTAACATCCGTCGCTTTGATAGCAACGGTGCAAGCACTGAATGGTCAGCGAAAAACAATTCAGAACCAGTCATCAACCAACCTCTAAATTCTATGGATGCTCGTTATGTTCCTACAGTAGTTGATTACACTGAACATCGTTCAACTGATGCCCAAGGTTTAGCGCAAATAAAAGACATCTCATTTACAGATGGTAATCCAGCCAATACACCGGTTCAACCATCTGCAAGTAATCCTGCTACTTTCTTGGATGGAAATGGAGATCCTATCTCAGGAACTAGTATTCCTGCAACATCAGGTGGTAAAGAGGTTGGTACCTTCAACTTAGATCCAACTACAGGTCGAGTAACCTTTACCCCAAATAAATCATTTGTAGGAACTGTTGATCCGATTAAATTAAAAGTAAATGATGCAAGTGGTAATGATCACTTTGCAACTTATCAACCAACTGTTACCCGAGTTGTTCCAACATCTCAAAACGCAAGTTCTGAAGGTATCCAAGGGGCTGAACAATCTGGTAATTTAGTCTTCACTCCAGGTGATAACCGTGTTCCGATTGATGAATCAATTGCACCAACCTTTGACAACGGTCAATCGACAAAAGAGGTTCCTGGCGTTGGAACTTATAAGGTGGATAGTACAGGCCGAGTTACTTTCCAACCACTTCCTGGATACTCTGGACGCCCAACTGCAGAAACCGTTAAGCGTGTAGATAAGAACGGAACAGAAGTAACAGCTACTTACCAAGCAGATGTTAAGGCTGCAACTCCAACAGGGCAAGGAGCAGAAACTACTGGACTCCAAGGTCAAAAGCAAGATAGCCACCTCACCTTTACCCCTGGTCAAGCAACTATCAATGGTCAAAATAAGACTGTGCCATTTGCACCAGAAGGTCCACAATTTGTGGTTAATGGACAAGTTCAACAAGGTAACAGCTTACCAGTACATGATGCTAGTGGTAAACTTCAAGGAACCTATACTGTTCAACCGAATGGGGATATTAGCTTCCAACCAGCACCTGATTTCTATGGTACACCAACTCCTGCAACTCTTCGTGTGACAGATAAGAATGGTTCTACTGCTGAAGCTGTTTATCAACCTACAGTGACTAAAGTCACTCCAACAAGTACAAATGATACCTCAACTGGTCTGCAAGGACAGCCACAAAGCGGTAAGCCAACCTTTACAGCAGGTGATCCAGCAGTTCCACTAGATGATACGAAACCATTGACTTTCGAAGATGGTCAGTCAACTAAGACTGTTTCGGGTGTAGGTGTGTACGCTATTAACTCTGATGGATCTATTACCTTTACGCCGGATAAGAAGTACGTTGGCACTCCAGATCCAGTCACAGTGAAACGAGTGGATAAGAATGGTACAGAAGTTACCGCAACTTATACACCAACAGTGACCAAGGTCACTCCAACAAGCACTAATGCAACTAGCACAGGCCCTCAAGGCCTTCCTCAAACTGGTACCCCAACCTTCCAAGGTGGCGACCCACTGGTTCCAATTGATGAAACAGTTGAGCCAACCTTCGAAGATGGAAGCAAGGATAAGACTATTCCAGGACAAGGAACTTACACGATTGCGCCAGATGGAACTGTAACCTTCACACCAGACAAGCAGTTTGTAGGCAAACCAGATCCAGTCACAGTCAAACGTGTGGATAAGAACGGCACTCCAGTCACTGCAACTTACAGTCCAGAATTCACTAAGGTAACACCGACTGGTACAGGTGATAAGACAGAAGGCCTGCAAGGTCAGGTACAAGAAGGTAAAGTGAACTTCACTCCAGGCCATGACTCTGTTCCATTCCCAGCGGATTCAACTCCACTATTTGACAATGGGACAGCTGTGAAAGAAGTGCCAAATGTTGGTAAGTTCGAAGTGGACGCAGATGGTAAGGTGACCTTCACTCCTGATAAACAGTTCAAGGGTGAAACACCAGAACTTGAATTGACTCGTGTGGATGCCAACGGCACTCCTGTTACTGTCAAGTACCAAGCAGTAGTGAAAGAAGTAACACCAACTTCAACGGATGCCACTTCAAATGGTATCCAAGGTCAACCGCAAAAGGGTACCCCAACCTTCACAGAAGGTAATCCATTGGTTCCAATTGATGATACGAAACCAATGACTTTCGAAGATGGACAGTCAACGAAAACAGTTCCAGGTGTGGGTGAATACAGCATCAATCCAGATGGTTCTATTACCTTTACGCCAGACAAACAGTACGTTGGTACACCAGATCCAGTCACAGTGAAACGCGTGGATAAGAACGGTACAGAAGTTACTGCAACTTATACACCAACAGTAACCAAGGTAACACCAACTTCAACGGATGCCACTTCAGATGGTGTCCAAGGTCAACCGCAAAAAGGAACCCCAACCTTCACAGAAGGTAATCCATTGGTTCCGATTGATGATACGAAACCAATGACTTTCGAAGACGGTCAGTCAACGAAAACAGTTCCAGGTGTAGGTGAATACAGCATCAATCCAGATGGTTCTATTACCTTTACGCCAGACAAACAATATGTTGGTACTCCAGATCCAGTCACAGTGAAACGTGTGGATAAAAATGGTACAGAAGTCACTGCGACTTATACACCAACAGTGACTAAGGTAACACCAACCAGCACTAACGCAACCAGCACAGGTCCTCAGGGTGTTCCACAAACCGATACACCAACCTTCCAAGGTGGCGATCCACTGGTTCCAATCGATGAAACAGTTGAGCCAACCTTCGCAGATGGAAGCAAAGAGAAGTCTATTCCAGGTCAAGGAACTTACACGATTGCGCCAGACGGAACAGTAACCTTCACTCCAGATAAGCAGTTTGTAGGCAAACCAGATCCAGTAACGGTTAAACGCGTGGATAAGAACGGTACAGAAGTTACTGCGACTTACAGCCCAGAGTTTACGAAAGTAACACCAACTGGTACAGGTGATAAGACAGAAGGGCTTCAAGGTCAAGTACAAGAAGGTAAAGTGACCTTCACCCCAGGCCATGACTCAGTTCCATTCCCAGCTGATTCGACTCCACTATTTGACAATGGTACAGCTGTGAAAGAAGTGCCAAATGTTGGTAAGTTCGAAGTGGACGCAGATGGTAAGGTGACCTTCACTCCTGATAAACAGTTCAAGGGTGAAACACCAGAACTTGAATTGACTCGTGTGGATGCCAACGGCACTCCTGTTACTGTCAAGTACCAAGCAGTAGTGAAAGAAGTAACACCAACTTCAACGGATGCCACTTCAAATGGTATCCAAGGTCAACCGCAAAAAGGTACCCCAACCTTCACAGAAGGTAATCCATTGGTTCCGATTGATGATACGAAACCAATGACTTTCGAAGACGGTCAGTCAACGAAAACAGTTCCAGGTGTAGGTGAATACAGCATCAATCCAGATGGCTCTATTACCTTTACGCCAGACAAACAATATGTTGGTACTCCAGATCCAGTCACCGTGAAACGAGTGGATAAGAATGGTACAGAAGTTACCGCAACTTATACACCAACAGTGACTAAGGTAACCCCAACCAGCACTAACGCAACCAGCACAGGTCCTCAAGGACTTCCGCAAACTGGTACTCCAACCTTCCAAGGTGGCGATCCACTGGTTCCGATCGATGAAACAGTCGAGCCAACCTTCGAAGATGGAAGCAAAGAGAAGTCTATTCCAGGTCAAGGAACTTACACGATTGC
>JAFEHB010000271.1_pt1 | contig 47398 bp, 39 predicted proteins | sample 9267121 | NCBI WGS metagenome assembly JAFEHB01 (sample SAMN17103336, study PRJNA684904) | human gut metagenome | isolation source: diarrhea sample from child under the age of five | host: Homo sapiens | place: South Africa: Mafikeng, Mafikeng Provincial Hospital | collected 2019-09 | reverse complement strand
GTGTTTTGATGCAAAACATACGAATGGCTAGTTGGAAAAAGCCTGAGCGTGTTTTGATGCAAAACATACGAATGGCTAGTTGGAAAAAGCCTGAGCGTGTTTTAGTATAAAATATGGGGTATTAGCTCAGTCGGTAGAGCACTTGACTTTTAATCAAGTTGTCCGGGGTTCGAATCCCCGATGCCTCACTTTTTAATTGGATCAGATAAATTCCCGTTTGTTGCTCAAGGCAGCAGGCGGGAATTTTGTTTTATATCTGTGTGAATGTAGCATAGAGGATAGTGAGAGTACGGAGAAACTGCCGGTGGAAGACATTTATGAGGAATCAGAGGAATTAGGTCTGGCAGGATAAAAATGTACTGTGATCGAGCAGATCTCACTGTTTGTGGCAGTACGCATATTCGGGCCCCATATGCCGGCGCCGGAAGTAACGATGTTGTGCATAGTCCCTTTTTTCAGGTAACCGCAGGAATTTTCCCAGATCAGGCCGGTGATGATGTTCAGAGGAAACAGCTGGCCGTCATGAGTATGACCGCAGAGATCAAGGTCTGCGCCTGCGGCTGCCACTTCATCCAGCTGACCGGGCTGATGATCCATAAAAATAATAGGGAGTGTTTTGTCAAGGCAGGCTGTAAGCTGGTCAGGATCCTTACGGGTTTCGGACATTTTTCGGCAGCGTGAAGGATCCTTACGGCCCGTCAGAGAAAATCGTTTATCTATGAGGACGGTTTCGTCATCGAGAAGCCGGATGTTGGCAGATTCCAGAAAATTCCGCATTCTGGGATCATCATAATCTTTTTTTGCATTGCGGAAGGTAAAACCGGCCAGAATCGGTTCGCTGAGATCATGGTTGCCCCAGCAGGCATAAACGCCGTATCTGGATTTCAGCGAACGGAGAATGGCCGCTGTTTTTTTCGGGTTTTTGATCCCCGCATATTCGTTATCAAAAATATCGCCGGCAATACAGATCAGATCCGGATCTTCGGCGTTGATCTTTTTTACAAGAAGCCCGGCATGTTTTTCTCCGATGCTGTAACCGAAATGAATGTCTGCGAGCAGGACGATCTTTAGAGAGTCCATTCCCTTCACCTGCTTGTCTATTTTCACATCATAAGTTTTTGTCTTAATATTCCACTGGTTAAAAATCCCATAGAGACTGACACCGATGATCAGAAGGGTGCAGACAGCGCCTGTGACTACGAAGGCTTTCCGGGAATACATCCAGGCCGGATGAAGCGTATGCTTCAGGATCAGTCTGCAGAGATCTGTAGTTACGATTACGATCAGGATGTAAAGAAATGTTCCCTGAAAATAATTTGCCGTATTTTTCAGGAAGCGATGGAGCGCAGGGGGCTTCCGGATGAGAAAACAGGTCAGAAGAGAAGTGGACAGAAAAATATAAACACCTGCAAAGCATGCCCGGAACGCAAAGATCTGGAAAAAATGAGTGCAGGCACCCATCCACAAAATCATCCAACGGACGATATAAATATTAATGAGAATATATAATGGTGCGAGAAAGATGGCAAGCATGGTGTGTGATACCTCCATTCGTGGAAAGCAATAAGCTGTGAGCAGGATTGATCACTGCAGATACTTTTTGAATTGATATATAGTATTTCCATAAATTACTGCAGCATGTTCGGAATAACTTTTTTTGATGCATTGATTCATGGAACTGCTATAGTATACAGCAAATAATAATTTTTGGCAAAAGAACATATATTAGGAAAAAGAACGCTTATGGTGTTTTTATGAAAAAATATGCGCTTCTTCGATATTGTCTGGTGTTTCTGGCAATTGTTCTTCCTTATTTTTCGGCGGCAGCCATTAATGGACCTGAGATGGTTCTGGCAGAGAGAGTGCCGGATATGGAAGAATATCTCCCGGTCATTGTTTTTTCGCAGATTTCCCCGGAAATGAAAAAAGAAACCATAAAAGCGCAGACTGTGATCACACGGTCGAATATTCAAAGGTGGCTGGGCGAGGGGAAAAATCTCGCAGAGATCCTGAGGGAAAACGGAAATACAGAGGAAGTCTGGAGATATTTTTTTGCAGAAAAAAGGCAGATCTATGAACAGACAGCAAAAGAGACGGGTGGTCAGGTACTTATATATGAAGGAAAAGTGAGACTGACTCCCTGGCATAAGAGAAGTGCCGGGAAAACCCGCAGCGGGGAAGAAGTTTTTCATGATGAGGCGTATACATATCTGAAATCGGCAGATAGCAGTGAGGACAAAAAATCTCCGGATCATATAAAAATCGTGGAAATTCCTGCGGGACAGCTTTCCGGGGAGCTGAAGATCAAAAAGCGGGACAGTGCCGGTTATGTGACAGAGCTTACGATTGGGGAAACACTTTTGGAGGGAGAAAGCTTTGCAGCGGGAATGGGACTGGAATCAGCGAATTTCAGTTTGAAGAAAAAGGATGATATTTATTATCTGAGAGTGCGTGGCAGCGGTCATGGTGTGGGATTTTCCCAATTTGGTGGAAATGAGATGGCAAAAAACGGAAGCAGTGCAGAGGAGATCCTGAAAAGATATTTTCCGGAGATGGAGTTGAAAGCTGAGGATTAAAGAAGGTCAGGCATCAGAAGCAACGTCTGATAAAAAAATATTCAGAAAATGAATAGACAGCCATATTCTGGACACTCTATAGATATAGAAATGGTGACCGAAACGGCAGCAGCGGGAAAAAAAGATGTCCGTTTTACTGTTTTTTCTGTTACTGAAAATGAACATATCAGACAGAGGTGGAAAGAATATGAAAAGTAAAATCGTGAGAGGTATTATCAACGGAGGAGTTTTGGCAGCAGTAGCGGCACTTGGAATTACTGTTTATCAGTTTGGAACAAAGCCCATCGCAGAAAATCCCCAGGAGGAAAATTCTGCACAGGCAGAAGAGACCGGGCTGGAGGAGGAGCTTTCGGACGGAGAAAACGCAGAAGATGCTGCAGCTGCGGGAGATGGCTGGCAGGATGCAGTACAGGATGAGATTTCTGATGGAGAAAACGGAGATGAATCAGGTCTGCCAGGAGTTTCAGAAGCCGGAGCAGATGCAGACGGAGTGACCGGAAGCATCCGTGAGACTGCAGGAAGTGGTACAGCCGAAAATGCAGCGGCATATGCAGATAATGGAAGTGGTACGGAGGATAGGAGCGTGTCTGCGGCAGCAGGTGCAGAAGGTGCTGGAAATACAGCAGATAATGCCGGAAATGCAGCGGCAGAGGGAGCGGTGAATAACGGAGCTGGAGCTTCCACAGATACCGCGGAGACCTCAGCTGTCGGAATTGCGGCACAGGCCTTGGATTTTACGGAGGATTCCATTATGGAATGGCCGGTCAGAGGAACGGTTCTTGTGGATTACAATATGGATGAAACCGTATATTATCCGACTTTGGATCAGTATCGTGTAAGCCCTGCCATTGCTTTGCAGGCAGTGGAGGATGCGCCGGTGTATGCGGCGGCAGATGGTCAGGTGCTTTCTGTTGTACAGGATGCCTGTACGGGAACGACTGTGACTATGGAGCTGGGAAATGGTTATCAGGCAGTATATGGGCAGCTGAAGGACCTTACTGTGGCAGAAGGTGACACAGTAAAGGAGGGTGAAGTGATCGGAAATATCAGTGCACCTACAAAATATTATTCTGTAGAAGGCCCGAATCTTTATTTTGCAATGAAAAAGGATGGCGTGCCGGTAGATCCGTTTGAATATCTGGAATGACAGGGAAAACCGAAAAACAGATCTATCGGGGAAATTTCTGGAAACAGAGGATACGGGATGGGAGGTATATGCATCCCGTATCCTCTGCCTTGTGAATCATGCTGCCGGTTACTGAGAACGGAGTGAGCAGTAACCAAAAATTTCCATTTATGTAGGAAAAGAATCTTTTTTACCGGAAAGAAACCGTGTATAATCTATATTATAAATATGCATACAAGGACAGATATAACAGGATAAAAGAAGAGGTACATAAGTTATGAACATTAATGAAATAGCCAGGCTTGCCGGAGTTTCCAGAGCTACGGTATCCAGATATCTGAATAATGGATATGTCAGCAGTGAAAAAAAAGAAGTCATCCGCAGGGTGATCCAGGAGACAGGATATCAGCCATCCTCCCAGGCACAGACACTGCGGACTAAAAAAACCAGTCTCATCGGTGTCATCCTTCCAAAGATCAATTCAGATACTATAAGCCGTGAGGTGGAAGGGATCAGTGATATTCTTACACGGAGAGGATATCAGCTTATCCTTGCTAATACCAATAATGATGTGGAAGAAGAACTGAAATACCTTTCTCTGTTTAAAGAACGCCAGGTGGACGGAGTGGTTCTTATTGCTACCATGTTTACCAGAAAGCATAAACAGATGCTGAAGGATTACAAGGTGCCGATCGTGATCCTGGGACAGCATCTGGACGGATACCCATGTATTTATCAGGACGATCATAAAGCAGCTTTTCAGGTCACGGAGAAGCTGTCAGAGAAGGGAAAAAAGTTTGCCTATATCGGCGTTACAGATAAGGACGAGGCAGTTGGTGCCTGCCGGAAAAAGGGTTTTATGGATGCTATCCATAAAGCTAAGCTGGAGGTCGTGCCGGAGAGGATGAAGATAGGAAACTTCACCATGGATTCCGGTTATGAGATGGCGAAGGAGCTTTTTGAGGAGGAGCCTTCCATAGATTCTCTTGTGTGTGCTACGGATACTATGGCGGTGGGAGCCATGACTTATTTGAAGGAAATCGGGCTTCGCATTCCCGAGGATGTTCAGATCGCAGGGATTGGGGATGGAGTTCCGGGTAAGATCGTGGAACCGAAGCTGACAACGGTACATTTTTATTATAAGACCAGCGGAATGGAGGCAGCAGCCATGCTGGCTGATCTTATTGAGAACGATACCGGGATCAGCAAGGAAATAAAAATGGGATGTGAGCTTGTGGAACGGGAATCTCACAGGTAACAGAGAATATCCGCGCAGACAGAGGAAGAAATTATAAGTTATTGTGGAACAGGAGCAGATCTTTTGGGAGAAAAAGACCTGCTTCTTTTTGTGTGTTTATGTGTTATGGCTGGGCAAACACAAAAAAATGTCAGATTTTTTCTGTGATGTCCCGACGGGTTTGCCTGTCCTGCATCTGTTCTTATAGAATATTTACAATTTTGAACGAAGAAATTTGTGAGATGTTGCGGATTTACAAATAAGAATGCAGTGGTTATAATACAAGTAAGATGTGAGAACGATTCCACATAAGAACGCAACTAACAACATAAAACAAACCATTAAAAAGTGTTAAAATCATCAAAAAACTTAAAAAATGGAAAAATCATCGTTCTTTGTATGAATATGTATATGAAATCAATCTCATAAATAAATGAAAAATAATGGATCAGAGATAATAGATCCCGGGAAGCTGAAGAAAGAACAGACAGATCTGATCCGAAGAAAGAGATGACTGTCCGGGAACAGTAGCAGAAAAGGAGGAAGGACATGGATTACAGAAAGACAGCACAGGAAATCTATGATCATGTAGGAAAGAAAGAAAACATCATTTCCGCGGCGCACTGTGCAACAAGGCTTCGTCTGGTCATTGCGGATAATGACAAGGCGGATAAGGAATATGTGGAGAATATCGACGGTGTGAAGGGTGTGTTTTTCGCACAGGGACAGATGCAGATCATCCTGGGGACAGGAGTTGTAAACAAGGTTTATGATGAATTTATCCAGATCGCCGGAATATCAGAGAGCAGTAAGGATGAACTTAAGAAGGTGGCAGCATCCAAGGCCAATCCGGTACAGAGGCTGATCAAGACACTGGGAGATATTTTTGTCCCGATCATCCCGGCTATCGTAGCCAGCGGATTCCTGATGGGAATCATGGAAGCCCTGAACTTCATGGTAAACAACGGCTTCCTGAATATTAACACAAATGGTTCCATTTATGTATTTGCACAGCTTTTCAGCAACACAGCGTATACATTTCTGCCGATCCTTATCGCTTACAGTGGTGCGAAGGTATTCGGTGCCAACCCTTATCTGGGTGCGGTTATCGGTATGATCATGATTCATCCAAATCTGCAGAATGCCTGGACTGTTGCAACAGAGGGTGTGCAGGCAACGCAGAAGGTATGGTTTGGACTTTACTCCATTGACATGGTGGGATATCAGGGACATGTGATCCCGGTTATCATTGCAGTATGGGTACTGGCACAGATCGAGAAAAGACTTCATAAGGTCGTACCTGCAATGTTCGATCTTTTTGTAACACCACTTGTCAGTGTTTTTGTAACCGGTTATCTTACACTTTCCATTATTGGACCGATTTTCGTAGCTGTTGAGAACGGACTTCTGGATGGAATCCAGTGGCTGATCGCACTGCCATTTGGAATCGGAAGCTTTATCATGGGTGCCTTTTATGCACCGACTGTTGTTGCTGGTGTTCATCACATGTACACCATCATTGACCTTGGACAGCTGGCCAAATTCGGCGTTACCTACTGGCTGCCACTTGCATCTGCAGCTAACGTTGCACAGGGTGGTGCAGCTCTTGCTGTAGGCCTGAAATCCAGAAATCAGAAGATCAAATCCATGGCTGTTCCTTCTGCTTTAAGCGCATGCATGGGAATCACAGAGCCGGCAATCTTCGGTGTAAACCTCCGCTTCGGAAAGCCGTTTATCATGGGCTGCCTGGGTGGTGCATGCGGAGCACTTTTTGCCTCCATCACCAGTCTTGGTGCCACAGGAACAGGTGTTACCGGTATCTTCGGAATCCTGCTGTGCCTGAATAATCCAGTTGGTTATATCCTGATGTTTGCCATCGCATTCGGTGTGGCTTTTGTGCTTACCTGGATGTTTGGATATAAGGATGAGGTACAGGAAACAGCTGAAAAAAATATTGAAGCAGAGAAAAAATCAGATGCTCCGGCAGAAATTGCCCGGGAGAAAACTTCAGAGACAGGCGTACAGACCCTCTACAGCCCGCTTGAGGGAATTGCGATCCCGCTTTCAGAAGTAAAGGATGCAACCTTTGCATCCGAAGTCCTTGGAAAGGGCATGGCAGTGATTCCGTCCAAAGGTGAAGTAAAAGCACCCTGTGATGCTACGGTTTCTACAATTTTTGACACAAAGCATGCCATCGGGCTTGCGACAGAAAGTGGTCTGGAGCTGCTGATCCATATCGGCGTTGACACCGTTGAGCTTGGCGGTAAATTCTACACCGCTCATGTAAAGGACGGTGACGTGGTCAAAAAAGGCCAGACACTGATCACCTTTGATATGGATGCTATTAAGGCAGCCGGCTATGATGTGACCACACCGCTGATCGTAACCAATACCGATGATTATGAAGAAGTAAAAATGCTTGCAGAAGGAACAGTAAATAATGGTTCTAAAGTACTGGAGGTTAAATAAATGAGTTCTTTGACCAAAGTCCTTGCGGAGGAAGTTCGAAAAACCGAGGAAACGGCAGCAGTTGCCAGGACGATGCAGACAAATCGTCTGACACATCATCTGATGCCGCCTGTGGGATGGCTCAATGACCCGAACGGATTATGCTGGTACAAGGGAAGATATCACGTGTTTTTCCAGTATTCTCCGTTTGAGGCCAACGGTGGACTGAAATTCTGGGGACATTACTCCAGTGAAGATATGATCAGCTGGAGATATGAAGGGGTTCCGCTTCTGCCGGACAGCATTTATGACTGTCATGGTGTTTACTCAGGCTCTGCCATTGCGGAGAAAGATAAGCTTCATCTTTTCTACACAGGAAATATCAAGATGGATGGAGATTATGATTATATTAATAACGGAAGGCAGTCCAGCACTCTTCATGTGGAGAGTGCGGACGGCCTTCATTTCGGAACAAAGGAAGTTGCGGTTTCCTGTGAGGATTATCCGGAGAATTACACCTGCCATATTCGTGACCCGAAGGTTTGGAAGGAAGGTGAAGAGTACCGGATGATCCTTGGCGGCCGTCAGAAAAGCGACCAGGGTGCCGTACTTTTTTACAACTCCGAAGATCTGAAAAACTGGAAATTTGACTGTGAGCTTACTACGGAGAAGGCATTCGGATACATGTGGGAGTGTCCTGATTTTTTCACTCTTGAGGGGCAGGAAGTGCTTTCGGTATCTCCCCAGGGACTGACCAGAGAAGAATTCCGTTTTCAGAACATCTATCAGTCGGGATACTTTATCCTGAAGGATGGAAAGCCGGAGGAAAAAGCTTTCCGGGAATGGGATCACGGCTTTGATTTCTATGCACCCCAGACATTCCAGGATGGAAAGGGCAGACGGATCCTGATCGGCTGGATGGGAATGCCGGATGCAGATGAGGAGTATGTGAATCCTACAGCAGAGAGTGAAGGCTGGCAGCATTGCCTGACTGTTCCAAGGGAAGTTACGTATAAAAACGGAATGCTTTATCAGTATCCGGTGGAAGAACTGAACGGGCTGAGAAAGGCTGGCGTTTCTATCAGCGGTTCCGGTGTGGAGATTCCGGTAAATGGACCGTTTGATCTGGATGTTCAGGTAAGGGGGGATCAGGGCAAGGTAAGCCTTGGGAAAAACCTCTTCCTGGTGTATCAGGACGGAGATGTGATCTTAACTCTCTCCGAGAAGGCCGGTGCCGGACGAAAGGCACGTAAGGCGCATGTTCCGTCCGGTAGGATCGAAAGCATCAGAGCTCTTGTTGATACTACAGCTGTGGAAATCTATGTGAATGGCGGAGAGGTTGTTTTCTCTTCCAGATATTATCCGGAAACGCAGGAGCAGGCTGTGAAGGTGGAGACTGCGGAGGCTGATGGAAGGCTTTATGCGTTGAAGAATTATGTGATGGAGTAGGCTGGGCTCATTGATCGGGAAATACAGCAAAATCAGAATACGGATACCTATAGAGCAGCTATTAAGTGAATTCCATATTCACAGAAATAAGAAATAACCGTATAATAAAGCAGGTGGGAAAATCCGCAGCCGGAATCCCGACCTGCTTTATTTTTTGATGTAAGTGAAATACATGAATTGTGCCGGCTGCTTGAGAATAGAAGGACGGCTGCTGAAGAAATGCCGGTGGCTGTCTTTACATAGAAGGAAGGATATCAGTCTTACAGGACGACAACGATCTGTGTGGATATTACCGGAATTTTTTACAGAAGGGGAAACTGACATGAACTATACATACATCGTGCAGTGTGCGGACGGCACACTTTACACCGGCTGGACAAACTGCCTTGCCAGGCGGATGAAAGCCCATAATGAAGGCAAAGCAGGAGCCAAATATACCCGGGCTAAAAGGCCGGTGAAGCTGGTGTATTACGAAGGCTTTGCCACAAAGGAGGAGGCCATGAGCCGGGAGTACCGGATCAAGCAGCTGACCAGGGAGAAGAAGCTGGAGTTGATGAAGTTTTGAATGACGATAAAGGTCATAACCGGAAACTGATGGAAACCTGCAGGACCATTGAAGACTATGCGGAATACACCTTCCGTGTGAGAGAATATGCAGTAGAGATGCCACTGGATGAAGCGATAGAGCGGGCGATCACAGAATGCATCAGCGAAGGAATCCTAGCAGATTTTCTGAGAAAAAACCGAGCGGAGGCGAAGAAAGTGAGTATATATGAGTACGATGAAGAACGGCATATGAGACAGACCCGTGAGGAAGGCATGGAAGAGGGGTATGCCAATGGGCTTAGTCAGGGAATTATCCAAACCGCAGTTAATATGCTGAAGCTCAAAGAATTTACGGATATTCAAATCCGAGAAGTTACAGGACTTGCTCAGGAGCAGTTGGATGAACTGAAGAAAAATATAAATAAAAATCAGATAGGCTAAAAAGTTTATAGAGTAGTTCAATAAGAGCGAAAAGTTCTGCACGATACCAATACCAGAGCTTTTCGCTCTTTTTTGTATATAAGGCAGATGAACAGCTGCAACAGAGGCAGAAAATGACGCTTTATGATAATAAAAATCAAACATTTGGAATTGTGCGAATATTGTGAATATGGTAGAATGAACACAAAAATCAAAGAACTCAGTCAGCTGAGAAGAGGAAAGGAAAGAGGATGAAAAAGACAAAAGATTTCTGTCTCCGGCTTATGTGCTGTTTTCTGTTTTTGGGGTTATTTTGCGGAACAGATGTTTTTGCAGCAGTTCAGGAAGGGAAGCCAGGAGAAACATTTTCCGGGGAATATGCAGTTATCATTAACACAGATACCACAAATCCCGGAAATACAGGAACCTTGCAGTTTGACAGGACATCGGCACAGGCGGCAGACTCTGAAGCAGAAGATTATGCAGTCGTGCAGAGTGAAAGCGATACATCGGCGCAGGCGGCAGCTGCAGAGGAAACTGCGGGAGAGGCAGCAGCTGTGGGGCAGGTACAGATCCTGGAGGATGAGCAGCTGCAGGCATACATGCAGGATGACCAGCCGATGCTGACTGCTGTACAGGCTGCGGCGACCACCTATCGGGTAGGTGAAAAAAAGTACATCTATAGAACTAACGGCCATGATACGTATGGAAAAACATATGTCTGCATCGGGGTTGGTGAACACTGCTATGTGTGGATGGATGAGAACATGAAGGCAGATTACGATACTGCAGGGAAAACATCTCTGATCGCCGCGGATATGGCAGCTGTCTATGATGGTCAGCCTTACCGTATCCTTAACCAGCTCTGTGCAGGTGATTTTCCGGCACAGGATGGCTCCGGCAAGCTGTCGATCCTGCTGGAGTCTTTAAGCAGTGCCAGCGGTATGTATATGTATGATGAGGGGATCACAGCGATCCATATCAACACACCGTCAGCATCCTCTTATGTTTCGGGGGAAATGTCAAAGAGAAACGGCCTTCTTGTTCATGAGGGACAGCATGCAATCCTCTGGCTGAAAACCGGATTTATGAGTACCGGCAGATATTCGTGGCTGAATGAGGGTCTTGCAGTGGCTGTCATGGACTATCTCTGGGGAGGAACGGACAGCAGCGGCTGGCTGAATGGTATTGGAAGTAATACGGCCATCCGTTCAGGGGCTTCGCTGATTTACGAGAATTACCGGGATGACAATGCACAGGACTATGGAATGCCGTATCTTTTTGTACGATATGTTATCGACCGGATGGCAGGAAGCTATCAGCCTATGAAGGTGCTTCCAAAGTTTTATACGATCGCTGCTTCTTCTCTCAGCTGTGAGCAATATCTGGAGAAAGTAACCGGAGTTTCTTTTAAGGAGCTTATGGCAGATTTTTATACGGCAGTTGCAGCCGGTGAGAGCTCCGGTAAATACAGCTTTTACGGGGATACCATTGCTGCGGCAAAGGCAGCGACATTCCCGGTTTATGCAGGAGATAGCAATGAAAACCATACATTGCCGGCAGCATCGGCAATCCTGGTGAAGCTGTCGAACGGTAAGTTTACCGTTCCGACGGATGGCTCCGCAGGGATTGTTTATCGTATCATCGGAAGCAGAAGCTCTTCCCTTGCACCGGCAGAGGGAGATGGTACGTCTGCAAATCCATATAAGATATCTTCAATCGATGATCTTAATCTGATCCAGGCGAACCAGGGAGCATACTATCGTCTGACAAAAAATATCAGTACAGACGGAAGGACAAATTTTTCGGCATCGTATTTCAGCGGAACGCTGGACGGAGCCGGTTTCACAATAACCGGTCTTCAAAAGCCTCTGATCCAGCAGAATGCAGGAACGATAAAGGATCTGAATATTGTTGCGGATTTTGATTATGACAGTCATGATATCCATGGTGTTGTGGCACAGTATAATACCGGTAAGATCCAGGACTGCAAGGTAACCGGAACGGTAACAGGACATATGGGATCCACCAGTTCCATGAGCCATCCGGCTTTTGGCGGGATTGTCGGAGAGAATGAGGTGGCCGGTACTATCAGCGGCTGTTCGTCCGGAGTAAATATTTCCATATCCATGACAGCTACAGACAGCTATGTTGGTGGTATCGCAGGAGTAAACATTGGTACTATTGAAAAATGTGTTGCAGGAGGAAATCTTTCTGTCACACAGGCTAACGGAAATTCTTATCAGGTTTACCTTGGAGGCATTGCCGGCCGGATCGAACAGTTTGGAAACATGGGCGGATATGTGAAACAGTGTGCTTTTACAGGTACGCTTCACGTGACTGGCGGAACAGCAGTTACAGGTCAGATCTGTGCACAGGTAAATGCAAATGTACTCAATTCTGCTATCGGTCTGAACGGACATGTTTCGGAATGTTATGGTAAAAACGGCCAGGGAGCGCTCATCGGGACAAACACGGAACAGACGCTTACAACAGGCGGTGTTCTTACAGCAGAGCAGATGAAAAATCCGAACTCATATAAAGGCTGGAGCTTTGACGGAGACTGGCAGATTTCCAAGGATGGACTGCCGGAACGTGCAGATGCATCGGCGATCAGATCGCTTTCTGTTTCCGGTGTACCGACAAAATGTTACGTGGGAGAAGTTCCGGTGTACTGGGGAACGCTTATCGTTAATAATTCTACATCAGTAACGATCACGAAGGATATGATCACCGGATTTGAAAATTCGGAAATGGGGACCAGGGAACTGACGATCAATTATAAGGGAAAACAGACCAGCTGGTCGATGACAGTCGAAAAACCATCTGCCAGTGATATTACAAGTATTGTGCTTTCCGGGCATCCGAAGACGACATACAGTGAAAACCAGAAGTTTGATCCTTCAGGCGCCAGCTTTTTTGCCACAATAGGTGGACGTTATGTATATATTTACAGTGGCTTTTCCTATGATAAAACAGGTCCGCTGAAGTCTGCGGATACCTCCGTGATATTCAATTATTTTGGAAAAGAAATTCCGGTAAGAATTACGGTAACAGCCAGAAAAGCAACGAAGCTTTCCGTGCTTGCAGCACCGGCAAAAACTCAGTTTACAGTTGGGAATACGCTGGATCTGTCCGGTGTGAAACTGCAGATCACATATAATGATGGGACGCAGACTCCGATATTTAAAGCGGATGAGCTGGAGAAATATGGCGTTCATGTTGCTTTTGGAAAGAATGGATCTTTTACAACGGTTGCAGCAGATAAGGTTCTGGAAAGTGATGACAGCGGAAGTACGATCGTATTTTATGCGACGGATAAACTGCCGTCAGAGTATGGCTCGGTAGTTGCGGCGTCATCAACGATCACGGTGCGGAGTCCGCTGACTGTACCGGCACTGGATTTGTATGTCAGTGCAGGAAAAAGTGCGGCGCAGCATCCGTGCACAGATAATGTGACTGGTGGAAGTGGAACGTATGCGACTACAGTAATTGAGGAAAAGCTGCCGGCAGGATTGACACGCACGAATCTGCCCGGAGAAAAATATAATGCTTTTGGCTATACGGGTGTTGTTACGGCGTCAGCCGGAGATTACAGTTCACAGTATAAGATCAGCGATACAGAGACACAGGAGAGTATTCAGGTGACTGTGACGATCCATGTGGTTCCTTCTGATCAGGCTGCATTTTACAGTTTTGTGCTTAAGAAGGTGGAAAATCCTGGACTGAAGCAGGATGTTATCGGTGCGATCGGGGAGGATACGATCGTTCTTCGGGTGCCGAGGGGGACGAATGTTACAGAATTGAAGCCTTCGATTGACTATGGCTCAGGCATGGGAACTGAACTTCCCCAAGAATTCTGGAATAATACGAAGCATGATTTTACCAACCCGGTTGTATATACGCTTACAGCACCGGATGGGGTTACAAAGAAGTCTTATACGGTAAGTGTGGAATTTTATGATGATACTTCGGAGGAAGTACAGTCTGGTGATGAGATCCTTTCACCGGCTGATAATACGAAGATCAGCTGTAAGGACAGTGAGGCGGTTATCCTTAAAGGATGGGCCGGAGACAGTTCAAAAGAGATTTCACTTTTTAAATATGTGGTAAATGGAATCAGTTATACTACATCCGCGAATGCCACTACACAGACTATCCCGAATGCCAGGGCATATGAAGTGAAGATTTCCGGAAGCAGCTTGAAGGAAGGAAATAATACTCTGGAAATATGGGTGATGTATGCTGATAATTCGGGCACCGGAAGCGGTGGTACTTTAAAGAAACTCGGCACAAGAACCGTTGTTAAGGAAGGCCACAAAGCAGTAAAAGATGCGGCGGTAGCAGCAACTTGCGAAACAGCAGGAAAAACCGAAGGAAGCCACTGCAGCGTCTGCAACACGGTAATTAAGGCCCAGACCACAACAGCAGCGCTTGGACACAGTTGGGATAACGGAAAGGTAACAAAAGCAGCAACCTGCACCACAGCTGGAACGAAGACCTACACCTGCACCCGCTGCAAGAAAACACGCACAGAGACAATCGCAGCCACAGGCCACAAGGAAGTAAAAGACGCGGCGGTAGCAGCAACTTGCGAAACAGCAGGAAAAACCGAAGGAAGCCACTGCAGCGTCTGCAACACAGTAATAAAAGCCCAGACCATAACAGCAGCATTAGGCCACAGCTGGGATAACGGAAAAGTAACAAAAGCAGCGACCTGCACCACAGCCGGAACGAAGACCTACACCTGCACTCGCTGCAAAAAGACACGCACAGAGACGATCGCAGCCACAGGCCACAAGGCAGTGAAAGACGCAGCGGTAGCAGCCACTTGCGAAACCGCAGGAAAGACAGAAGGAAGCCACTGCAGCGTCTGCGGAACCGTACTCAAAGCTCAGACCACAACAGCAGCGCTTGGTCACAGCTGGGACGGTGGAAAGGTGACAAAAGCAGCGACCTGCACCACAACCGGAACAAAGACCTACACCTGTACCCGCTGCAAAAAGACACGCACAGAAACGATCGCAGCCACAGGTCATAAGGAAGTAAAAGACGCGGCGGTAGCAGCCACCTGTGAAACCGCAGGAAAGACCGAAGGAAGTCACTGCAGCGTCTGCGGAACCGTACTCAAAGCTCAGACCACAACAGCAGCGCTTGGTCACAGCTGGGACGGCGGAAAGGTAACAAAAGCAGCAACCTGCACCACAGCCGGAACGAAGACTTACACCTGCACCCGCTGCAAAAAGACACGCACAGAAACGATCGCAGCCACAGGCCACAAGGCAGTGAAAGACGAGGCGGTAGCAGCCACCTGTGAGACCGCAGGAAAGACAGAAGGAAGCCACTGCAGCGTTTGTAACACGGTAATAAAAGCCCAGACCACAGTGGCAGCACTAGGCCACAGCTGGGACGGCGGAAAGGTAACAAAAGCAGCAACCTGCACCACAACCGGAACAAAGACTTACACCTGTACCCGCTGCAAAAAGACACGCACAGAAACGATCGCAGCCACAGGTCATAAGGAAGTAAAAGACGCGGCGGTAGCAGCCACCTGTGAGACCGCAGGAAAGACAGAAGGAAGCCACTGCAGCGTTTGTAACACGGTAATAAAAGCCCAGACCACAGTGGCAGCACTAGGCCACAGCTGGGATGGCGGAAAAGTAACAAAAGCAGCGACCTGCACCACAGCCGGAACGAAGACCTACACCTGTACCCGCTGCAAAAAGACACGCACAGAAACAATCGCAGCCACAAGACATAAAGCAGTAAAAGACGAGGCGGTAGCAGCCACCTGTGAGACCGCAGGAAAGACAGAAGGAAGCCATTGCAGCGTCTGCGGAACCGTACTCAAAGCTCAGACCACAACAGCAGCGTTAGGTCATGATTACGGAGAGTGGAAAACAATAAAGGCTGCAACTTATACAGAACCGGGACAGGCAGAAAGAGTTTGCAGAAGAAATGCATCACACAAAGAATACCGCCAGCTTCCGATATTGGAAAAAGCGAAGATTGCCCTGTCAGCCTGCAGCATTCAGCTGTCAGAACAGACCTATGTATACGATGGAACTGAAAAAGCACCAACAGTAACCATCACTTACAACGAAAAAACACTGACAGAAGGAAAAGACTACCAGGTATATTTTGCAGATAATGTAAATCCGGGAACAGCAAAGATCACCGTGATCGCCAAAGCCGACAGCGATTATACAGGAACAGCAACAAAAACCTTTGAGATCCGAAAATCACTTCCGGAAAATGCAACGGTGATCGAACCGGGCGCATTCAGCAACTGTACAAACCTGGTGAATCTGAATATCAAAGAAAACGTAACAGAAATAGGCGACAACGCATTTGCAGACAGCAAAAATTTGCAGAATATCTATTTCTACGGCAACAGCCCGAAACTCGGAAATAACATCTTCAAAAATGTAACTGCAACCGTATACTATCCATACACAGACAAAACCTGGTCCCTGGATATCCTCCGGGATTACGGTGGAAATATTACCTGGGTACCATGGGATCCAAAAACAGGCAGTCCGGCAAAACGAAGCCTTGCACTGTGCGATATCAAGATTGCAGAGCAGAAATACACCTATGACGGAACCGAAAAAACACCGGAAGTGATCATCATAGATGGAAACCATACACTGCGGAAAAACACAGATTACACTGTAAAATGCAGCAATAACATCAATGCGGGAAATGCAGAGCTGGAGATCACAGGAGCCGGAAATTACAGCGGAACCTACAAAGCAGGATTTCTTATCGAACAGACAGAGCCGAGCCTGAAATTTGACAGAAAAACAATAACTGTAAAATACGGCACAAAACCATTCCTCTGTGCACTGTCTGAAAAAACAACAGACGGAACCATAACCTACAGCTCCAGTAACCCCAAAGCTGCCGTCGTAGATCCGGCCACCGGTAAAGTAACCATCAAAGGCGGAGGAACCGCGGCGATCATGGCATACGCTGCAAAGGGAACCAATTATACCTCCGGCTCCACCTTCTGCACCATCAAAGTAACAAAACGCAGCAATACCATCAAAGCCTCCAATATCCGGCGGACCTGGTATGCAAAAGCCCGGAATATCAGCATCAATGCAAAAGTTTATGGGAAAGCTCCGCTGAAATATTCTTCCAGCAGTAAATCTGTAAAGGTAGACAAAAAAGGAATGATCACGATTGCGGCAAAATTCACCGGCAGTGCAAGGATTACGATCCGTTCTTCCGCCACAGCAGGATATAATGCCGCCACAAAGCACATTACAGTCACAGTCAACCCGGCAGGAACTACTCTGACGACGGCAAAGAGCCTGTCAGGCAGAAAAGCGCAGATCACATGGAAGAAAAACGGATATGTGACCGGATATGAGATCCAGTATTCCGTAAACAAAAATTTCAGATCCGGAAGCAAAAAAACAGTGTCCGGAGCATCCAAAACGAAATACACGCTGACAAAGCTTCAGAAAAACAAAACGTATTACGTAAGGATCCGCACATACAAAAAATCAGGAACAAAGAAATATTATTCTTCCTGGAGCAAAGTAAAAGCAGTAAGGATCAGAAAGTAGAGGCATGGAAATGAGGATAAATAAAAAAATACTCGCAGGGCTTACAGCTGTCAGTATGCTGACCTGCGGGATATGGATGGAAAGTGTTTTTGCAGCGGATACATTCAGTGCGGAGGAGACAAAGGAAACTGTATCGGATACTGTGACGGATCTGTCGGCAGAATCCATTACAGGGACTGAAACGGAAGATGTCCCGGTAATGGACGCAGCAGAACCGGAAAATAAATCTGAGATTTCAGAAACTCCAGAGATGTCAGATGAGCCGGCAGCACAGGATAATCCAGAGACACAAGATACATCAGAAACACCGGAAGAAACAGAGCTTCCGGAAAATGAAGAAGCGGATATTCCGCAGGAAATGCTCCCGGATGATCAGGAAGATCAGCCGGAAGCAGCATTTGAGGAGAACGCAGCATCGGAAGATATGGAAACAGAAACCGATCAGGCAGAAGAAAAGAGCGGTTTTTGCGGAGCGGAGGAGAATACCATATCCTGGAGCCTTGATGAAAGCGGAGTTCTCGAGATCGCAGGACAGGGAGCCATGAATGAATGGCAAAATGAGGAAGAAGTCCCCTGGAACGGATACCGTGATCAGATAACAGAGGTCCAGATCAAGGAGGGCATTACCAGCATCGGAGCCTATGCATTTGCAGACTGCGAAAAGCTTGTAAAGCTTGACATTGCGGACAGTGTTCAGACTATAGGAGCATTTGCATATTTTAACTGCAGTGGTCTTTCCACACTGACCATCGGCTGAGATCATCGGGATTACAGGCTGGATCAGACATAATAAGAAGCCCCGGAACATGAGGCAGCTTCAGAGAAGTCATAATTTCGACTTCCTGAGGTCTGTCCGTGTTCTGGGGCTTTAAGTTTTTTTGGTATCCGAAAGGTGAGATTGTTATCTATCTGATTACAGAGCAACTCAGTGGATCGCCATACCGGCTACAAAGAAATACATTACAACAAAATGGCACACACTTCCCAGCATCACAAAAACATGAAATACTTCGTGGGAGCCGAAATTCTTATGCTTCGCATTGAAGATCGGAAGCTTCAGAGCATAGATCACACCGCCGATGGTATAGATGATGCCGCCGGCAAGGAGCCATCCGAAGCCTGCGCGGGGCAGACTATGGAAGATCGGAACAAAAGCAAGTACACACAGCCAGCCCATTCCAATGTAGATCACAGAGGAAAGCCATTTCGGGCAGTTGATCCAGCAACCCTTGAGGATCATTCCGATGATGGCAACAGTCCATACGAGGGCACAGAGGATATAGCCGGTGCGTCCGTGGAGAACGATCAGGCATACAGGAGTGTAGCTGCCGGCAATCATCACGAAGATCATCATGTGATCCATTTTTTTCAGACGGCGGTTCACCTTGGTTGTGGAGTTTACGGAATGGTAAAGTGTGCTTGCCAGGTAAAGAAGAATCATGGTAAGGATAAAAACACTTACTGCAAAAACGTGGAGAACATCTGCGCTTCTGGCCGCTTTCACGATCAGCGGAGTGGCTCCGGCCACGGCAAGAAGCATGCCGATTCCGTGGGTTATGGCGCTTCCTGGATCTTTTAATTTAAATTTCATATAAAAACACCTCCTGCAAAAAATCTGCTGTTTATATCATATGGACAACTTCATGATCGGTTCATCAATGATGGATCATTGTGACAGTTTATGACACAACAATGTAGAAATTGATAAAATAACATGTAGTATTCAAAACTACATATCAAGTATACGAATACTATACCACTATTATTCAAAAATGCAACCCCTATTTTCAAAAAAATTTTTATCAGGATTTTACAAAGTCTTGTTATGGAATAAACATTCGATCAGTATACTTGTATGCAAATCGTGAAGAGAGAGTATTCATGAATATGCAGCCAGGCAAAATCTGAATGCCCGTCTGACACGATATGGATAATTACAGACAAAGTCGGCCGAAAAAGAAAAATATATGGAGACGCAGGAGAAAAATGGCAGATACAATATACATGAACAGAGAATTATCCTGGCTGAAGTTTACTGAAAGAGTACTCGAGGATCCGGATATCCGCATGCAGATCCAGGAAATGTTTGTGATAAATAAGAGATTTTTATGCATATTTCTCCCAGTTTTTCGCATAATAACCATATGAAAAACAAATAGTTGACATAACATTGACGTACGATAAACAGAAAATACAGGAGGAATTCAGGAAGATGAAAGCAACGGGAATTGTTCGCAGGATTGATGATCTGGGCAGGGTTGTGATTCCAAAAGAGATACGAAAGACACTGCGGATCAAAGAAGGAACGCCACTGGAGATTTTTACAGACAGGGAAGGACAGATCATTCTGAAAAAATATTCGCCCATTGGAGAGCTGAATACGTTTGCTGCGGAATATGCGGAAGCATTGGTGCAGACCACCGGACTGACTGCCTGTATTACAGATCGTGATCAGGTCGTGGCGGCATGTGGCAGCGGAAGCCGGGAACTGGAAGGCAAAGAGATCAGTTCTGATCTGGATGCAGTCATTGCCGGCAGAGAATGCAGACTGATCAGTCGGAGCAGCAGGGAAAATATCCCGATCATTGTTGATGACAGTGATTCTTTTGAACGAAAAATGATACAGCCTGTCCTGTGTGCCAGCGATGCGATCGGGGCTGTGATCCTTCTGGCCAGAAGTGAAAAAGCGGAAATGGGTGACACGGAGCGTGCACTTGTCCGCACAGCAGCCGGTTTTCTTGGCAGACAGATGGAGCAGTAGGGCGTGCATAGAAAACAGGAAAAATATCTGCATAGCTGTATATAAATATCAGATACCGGAAGCAGCAGATCAGGGAGGGTGCGGACACCGTGAAGGAAAGCAGTGGTATTCTTCCAGAGTCAGATTTGTGATAGTGAGCCAGGAAGCCAGAGGTTTGGTCACATAGCGGATGTGCCATGGCTCGTAAGGGATGCCGGTGATCTCCTTTTTGTTTTTGGGGTACCGGAGGATAAAGCCATAGAGCGGAGCGTTCTTTTTCAGCCAGCGACCTTCACCTGTTGCGGAAAACCTTTCGGAGAGCTCCATATGGATGGAAGGGCAGGATACATCCAGAGCAAGTCCGCTCTGGTGCTCACTTGTTCCAGGCTCTGCAACGAAAGGACTTCCCGTAAAAAGCTCCTTCTGTCGCTGGTAGGAACGATATCCGGAAACTGCCCACAGGTTCAGACCACATCTGTGACAGGCATGGAAAAGCTGGGAAGCGGCTTTTGCAGCCTGATACTCCAGAAGCCGCCTCGGATCTCCCGGTGCTGCTTCAAATGGAAGTCCGATATCGATGAGATGTTCCGGCACAAAGGCTTCCGGCAGAGGATGCTCCCTGCTGATCAGCCGGGTATAAAATTCTCTGTGCAATAAAAACCCCCCTTTCCTTATCCATAAGCTTATGATAAGAAAGGAGGGTTTATGAATGCTTATTTCTGTTTATCAGAGCTCTTTTTCACTCATTTCTTCCAGGAGAGCCTTCTTCATGTCATAGAGTGACTGGGAGAGATCTACATAAACCTTCTGCGGATTTACAAAACGTCTGGATTCATCCCACAGTGTGTTTTGCTCCTGTTTGCAGTAGTCGCGGAGTTCCATGACAGATGGAGACTTGTAAACGCTCTTACCACCTTTAATTACCGGAACAAGGAGCTCACGGAGTTTGTAGGTTCCGCCAAGAACCTTGGTCTTTTTCCAGGTGTCAACCGGATCGAAGATTACCATAGTTTCTTCCGGATCGAATTTCTCATCTGCAAGGCAGATCAGATCGGCCTTGATCTTGCCGGTCTTTTTGCTGTAGATACGGTATACAGTCTTGTTGCCCGGGTTGGTAACCTTTTCTGTGTTTTCGGAAAGCTTGATCTTCGGCTGGAAGGTATCGCTGTCAGCGTCCTTTACAGCGGCAAGTTTGTATACGCCGCCGAATGCCGGATTGTTATCGGCTGTGATCAGTTTGGTTCCGACGCCCCAGGAATTGATCTTGGCATCCTGGGCCTTCAGGCTTTCGATAAGATATTCATCAAGATCGCTGGAGGCAGAGATGGTAGCATCATCGAAACCGGCAGCAGCCAGCATCTTGTAGGCTTTTTTGGAAAGATATGCAAGATCACCGCTGTCGATACGGATTCCATAGTTCTTCAGCTGGATACCTTCCTCACGCATCTCCTCAAATACACGGATCGCATTGGGAACACCGGATTTCAGGACATCGTAGGTGTCAACCAGAAGAGTACAGGAATTCGGGTAAAGTCTCGCATAGGTCTTAAAGGCAGTGTACTCATCCGGGAAACTCATGATCCAGGAATGAGCATGTGTTCCGAGAACCGGAACGTTAAACATCTGGCCGGTCAGTACGTTGGAAGTACCGGCACATCCGCCGATCACTGCAGCTCTGGCACCGAAGATCCCGGCGTCCGGACCCTGGGCACGGCGAAGACCGAATTCCATGATGGGATCGCCCTTGGCTGCGTGGCATACACGTGCTGCCTTGGTGGCAATAAGACTCTGATGGTTCATAATGTTCAGGATGGCGGTCTCTACAAGCTGAGCTTCCATGATCGGTGCGATAACCTTGACCATCGGCTCTCTCGGGAAGATCACGGTCCCCTCCGGAATTGCGTAGATATCACCGGTGAATCTGAAGTTGCTCAAATACTCAAGGAAATCATCCTCAAAGATGCCAAGACTTCTCAGATAGGCAATGTCTTCTTCTGAGAAACGGAGATTTTCGATGTATTCGATCATCTGCTCCAGTCCTGCGCAGATGGCAAAACCGCCATCGCATGGATTGTTGCGGTAGAACATATCAAAGACAACGGTCTGGTTGGTAGGATTTTTGAAATATCCCTGCATCATGGTAAGCTCATAGAGGTCCGTGAGCAGAGTAAGGTTATTTGCTCGCATAGCGTTCTCCTTTAGATGCCTCCGGATATTGTGACCGGAGGGAAATACACGGTTGTTTCCGCTCTTTTTATTATACGGCTTATTATAACACAAAGGAGTGGATTGTAAAATTTTTTTTACTGCGTAATCCCGCATATAATAGGGAGTTTTAACAGCAGTTTGAGAAATTTTGAAAAAAAATAAAAAAAATTAAAAAAAGGGGTTGCAATTTCAAAAAAGCTGTTATATAATAACATCCGTCGCAAGCGATAAGGCAAGCGAAAAATAAAACACATAGGGCTATCGCCAAACGGTAAGGCAACGGACTCTGACTCCGTCAGTTCAAGGTTCGAATCCTTGTAGCCCTGCTTCTTAAGTACCTCGGTTGAGAGGTACTTTTTTTGTGCTCAAAAATAAGAAGATATTTGCAAGTTGCTGTTCACTGATAATATTCGCAATCCGCTGCGCCAAAAAAACAAGTGCGTTTCTTTCTGCCAAGTGTTACAATAAAGTATAGACAGTATGACAGGAGGCATGAATGAGTTACAGTTTTGAGAGTCGAGTAAGATTCAGTGAGATCGGAGAAGATGGCTGCCTGACGTTGCCGGGAGTTCTGGATTATTTTCAGGATTGCTGTACCTTTGAATCCGAGCAGACAGGAGTCGGTATGGAAGTATTAAAGGAACAGAAAAGAGCCTGGGTACTTTCTGCATGGCAGGTGATCACGAAGCGGTATCCAAAGCTTGGTGAAAATATAAAAGTAACAACAATTCCTTATGGATTCCGTGGATTTATCGGAATGCGTAATTTTATTCTTGAGACAATGGAGGGTGAGAAGCTGGCATGGGCCAATTCCTACTGGTCCTTTATCAATACAGAAACCGGTATTCCGGAAAAGCTGACACCGACAGATACAGATCCCTATGATCTGGGCGAAAAAATAGAGATGGATTATGCACCAAGAAAGATCGCGCTTCCGAAGGAACGGGAAGTGCAGAATGCTTTTTCCGTACAGAAGCATCATCTGGATACCAATCATCATGTGAACAATTGTCAGTATATCCGGATGGCAGCGGATCATCTGCCTGAGGAATTTAAAGTCGGTCAGCTTCGTGCTGAATATAAACGTCAGGCAGTACTGGATAATGTTATCATTCCGGAAGTATATATGACAGAAAATAAAGAAACTGTAGTTCTCAACGCAGAGGATAAAGAACCTTACGCAGTAGTTGAGTTTACAAAATAAATACAAGCGGTAGAGATTATTAGTACTATACCGTAAAAGGAGGGCGCGCTATGCTTGAAAAATTAAAAGAAGAAGTTTACAGAGCAAATATGGATCTGCCAAAATATGGTCTTGTTACTTTTACATGGGGAAATGTCAGCGGGATCGACAGGGAGCAGGGACTTTTTGTGATCAAGCCAAGTGGTGTGGATTATGACAAGCTGACACCGGAAGACATGGTAGTGGTAGATATTGATGGAAATAAAGTAGAAGGAAGATACAATCCATCCTCTGATACACCGACACATGCAGTTCTTTACAGAGCGTTTCCGAATATCGGCGGTATCGTACATACCCACTCATCCTGGGCAACAAGCTGGGCACAGGCAGGCAGATCGATCCCGTGTTATGGAACCACACATGCAGATTACATTTACGGAGAAGTACCATGTGTGCGTAATCTGACCAAAAGAGAGATCGAAGAGGCATATGAGAAGAACACAGGAGTTCTTATTGCTGATTATTTTAAAAACAAAGATTATGAAGCAGTACCGGCCGTGCTGTGCAAGAACCACGGACCTTTTACCTGGGGTAAGGATGCTCATGAGGCAGTTCATAACGCAGTTGTTCTTGAGGAGGTTGCCAAGATGGCATCTCGCTGCGAGCTGATCAATCCGGATGTAAAACCGGCACCGCAGGAGCTTCAGGATAAGCATTACTACAGAAAACATGGTGCAAATGCGTATTATGGTCAGGTAGATCTGGAAGACTGATTAGAAGAAAAAACAGTTTGACCCGATGGTGGATCGTCAATATCCGCCTGAGTGGAAATGCCGCGGAACAGTACCGCGGCATTTTTTGTCGAAAAATGCAGAAAATGTCAGATTTGCTGACCTTTAACACAGATGCCGCCGAAATATGTGCTAATGTCAAGAAAAATGCAGAACATTAACACATTTATTAAAATAGGTGGCAGGATGAAAATATACACTTATCAAGGAAAAAAGAATGTTTCCGGAGAAAAAATACGCCAGATGAGGAATATGAAACGGATGTCGCAATCTGCGTTGGCCGCAAAAATGCAGGTGGAAGGAGTGATGCTGGAGCGTGACAGTATCAGCCGGATCGAAGGAGGAGAACGTTTTGTAGCAGATTATGAACTGCGGGTGTTTGCCAAGGTACTGGGAGTGGATGTGAAGTGGCTTCTGAACGAGCAGTAAATAAGGCAATATTGGATTATAGTTCACTGGTAATATTCCGCTGAGAACGGAGTGAAAAGTAGCACAATATTGGTCTGACTGGCAGGAATCTGTGTAAACTACTTGATATTTATGTCGGAAACTGCTACAGTATAAAGAAAAAAAGACGGCCGGGAAGCCCTGCAGAGGGCAAACGGTCACGGATAAGAAGATAGAGGCGCGGATTTTATCAGTATTTATGGATGCAAGGCCCTGGCAGGCTGTTCATAAAGAAAGGAAAATCTGCCGAAGTGCTCTGGAAGGCCAGATGACAGGGTGCTGGGATAACGTAGAATATGCGTTGTACTGTCACGGATGTGGAGCGCTATCGGTAGCACTTCGGGAAATCTGCATTTAATATGCTGAATGGAGATTTTCTGACAGGCTATAAGTTAAATAAGGATTATTTAACCGGAGGTGTTCTTAAGAAGAGACAGCCTCCGTTTTTTTGTCCCCGAAAAAGGGAGGAGAAAAATGAGTAAAAAAGCAGGAACAGCATTGTCTGTTATGGCAATGATATTCATGGGCGCACTGGCAAGTCCTCTGACTGTGCTGGCTGCGGATGCGGAGGAGACTTACCAGCCTGCTCTGTATGCAACGATCTGGGCACTGCTTCCACCTCTTGTAGCGATCATCCTTGCGCTGATCACGAAAGAAGTATACAGTTCTCTGTTTGTGGGAATTGTAGTAGGAGCACTGCTTTATTCCGGTTTTAAATTCGAGGGAACCGTAACACAGATTTTTGAGGGAGGAATCATCAAGGTTCTTTCTGACAGCTATAACGTAGGAATCCTGATTTTCCTTGTTATCCTGGGATCTGTGGTATGTATGATGAACAAGGCCGGCGGCTCCGCCGCATTCGGACGATGGGCCAGCAAAAAGATCCACACACGTGTGGGTGCAGAGCTTGCGGCGATCATCCTTGGAGTCCTGATCTTTATTGACGATTATTTTAACTGCCTGACAGTAGGAAGCGTTATGCGTCCGGTAACAGACAGACATCACGTATCCAGAGCAAAATTTGCATATCTGATCGATGCGACAGCCGCTCCGGTATGTATCATCGCACCAATCTCATCCTGGGCGGCAGCAGTCAGCGGATTCGTAGAGGGACAGGATGGACTTGCGATTTTTGTAAGAACCATCCCGTATAACTTTTACGCGATCCTTACTATTGTAATGATGGTTGGCATGGTACTGATGAAAACCGAGTTTGGTGCCATGAGAACACATGAGATCAATGCGCTGAACGGAGATCTTTATACAACATCTGCAAGACCGTATGAGAATGCAACGGATGATGAGACACCGAATCCGAGAGGAAAGGTGATCGATCTTGTGATCCCGATCGTTGTGCTTGTTATCTGCTGTGTCATCAGTATGATCTACACAGGAGGATTTTTCAGCGGAACAGATTTTGTTACCGCATTTTCACAGAGTGATGCCTCTACAGGCCTTGCAATGGGAAGTGCTTTTGGTCTGGTATTTGCCATTATTTTCTATATGATCCGCCGTGTGATCAATTTCAGAGACTGTATGGGATGCATCCCGGAAGGCTTCAAGGCTATGGTACCGGCGATCATGATCCTGACCTTTGCATGGACACTGAAGGCTATGACAGACTCACTTGGTGCAGCGGTATTCGTAGAAGAAGCAATGCGTTCTGTTGCCGGTGGTATTGAAGTTATCCTTCCGGCCATTATTTTCCTGGTTGGATGTGGACTTGCATTTGCTACAGGTACTTCCTGGGGAACCTTTGGTATCCTGATCCCGATCGTTGTTGCGGTATTTGAGAAATCCAGTCCTGAGATGATGATCATTTCCATGTCTGCCTGCATGGCAGGTGCAGTTTGCGGAGACCACTGCTCACCGATCTCCGATACAACGATCATGGCTTCCGCAGGAGCACAGTGTGATCATGTGACTCACGTTTCCACACAGCTTCCGTATGCGATCCTGGCTGCGGCAGTATCCTTTGTAACTTATATTGTTGCAGGTTTTGTAAAAACAGCATGGATCGCTCTTCCGGTGGGAATCGTGCTGATGCTGATCGTACTTTTTGTCATTAAAATGATGAATCCGATGCCGGTTGAGAAGCCAACAGAATAACAGACTAACCCAATGTGGGGGCAGGTTCCCCCATGAATCGCAAATAAAAGGCAGTGACGGAAAGAAATTTCCGAAGCTGCCTTTTTTGTGCTTTCTATAATAATTCTCTTATGTTATAATGCAGGACAGACAGCAAATAGTAAATGATCATATATAGTTTTAAGGAACAGGAGTAAGAATGATAGAATTAGGTAAAAAACAGAAATTACTGGTTGTAAAAACCGTGGATTTCGGAATATATCTTGGAGAGGACCGAAACGCACCTCAGACCGAGCGTGTGCTTCTTCCGTCCAAACAGGTACCGGAAGGAACCAAAGCAGGTGATGAGATCGAAGTATTCATCTATAAGGATTCCCAGGACAGACTGATCGCAACGACCCGTGAGCCGATGCTTCAGGTGGGACAGACAGCAGTCCTTAAGGTAAAACAGGTCACCAGGATCGGTGCTTTTCTTGACTGGGGACTGGAGAAGGATCTTCTTCTTCCGTATCATGAGCAGACCAACCGGGTCCGTGAAGGCGAGGAGTGTCTGGTAGCTCTTTATGTGGATAAGAGCAGCAGACTCTGTGCAACCATGAAGGTGTATCATTATCTTTCCACCAGAACTCCTTATGTACCGGGAGATTTGGTAAAGGGGCGTGTCTATGAGATCAGCGGGAATTTTGGCGTTTTTGTTGCGGTAGATGATAAATATTCCGCTCTGATCCCGGCACGGGAGGCAACAGGCAAGTACAGACCGGGAGCTATTCTTGATCTTCGTGTCACAGAGGTGAAAGAGGATGGCAAGATGAATGTCAGTGACCGCCAGAAGGCTTACATCCAGATCAATGAGGATGCAGAGAGCGTATTCAGCGTGATCGAGGAATTTGCAGGGGTGCTGCCATTTGATGATCATGCCTCACCGGAAGTCATCAAGAGAGAGTTTGGCCTCAGTAAGAACGCATTCAAGCGTGCAGTCGGTCATCTGATGAAGGAAGGAAAAGTAGAGATCCGTGACAAGAGAATCTACATTAAAAAATAACAAGGTGTTGACCGGCTCCGGATCAGACACGCTCCGGCACGTTCAGAGAAAAGTGCAGAGCGGGGAGGATCCGGAGCCCTGTTTTTTACGATAAGGAGAATAAATTTGGAGTTTACACATTTACATGTCCATACAGAATACAGCCTTCTGGATGGCTCCAATAAGATCAAAGAATATGTAGCCAGAGTAAAAGAACTGGGTATGGACAGTGCGGCGATCACCGATCATGGCGTTATGTATGGTGTCATTGATTTTTACAGGGCTGCAAGAGAAGCCGGGATCAATCCGATCCTCGGATGTGAGGTTTATGTGGCTCCGGGCTCCCGTTTTGACAGAGAAGTGGGAAGTGGGGATGACCGTTATTATCATCTGGTCCTGCTGGCTGAGAATAATCAGGGATACAGCAACCTGATGAAAATTGTATCCAAGGCATTTGTGGAAGGGTTTTATTACAAGCCACGTGTGGATCTGGAGCTTCTGGAAAAATATCACGAGGGTATCATTGCCTTAAGTGCCTGCCTGGCAGGAGAGGTCGCCAGATATCTTGCACGTGGAATGTATGAGGATGCCAAGATCGTGGCATTACGTTATCAGGATATTTTCGGAAAAGGAAATTTCTTTCTGGAGCTTCAGGATCATGGGATTCCGGAGCAGCAGACAGTAAATCAGCAGCTTCTCCGTATGCACAGAGAGACGGGGATCGATCTGGTTGCCACCAATGATGTGCATTACACTATGGCAGAGGATGCGGAACCACATGATGTTCTTCTTTGTCTGCAGACTCAGAAAAAGCTCAGCGATGAGAACAGAATGCGCTATGAGGGCGGCCAGTATTATGTGAAATCGCCGGAAGAGATGGCGAGGCTTTTTCCATATGCGCTGGAAGCGCTGGAAAACACGCATAAGATCGCGGAGAGATGTCATGTGGAGATTGAATTTGGTGTGACCAAGCTGCCGAAATATGATGTGCCGGACGGACTTACCTCATGGGAATATCTGAACAAGCTTTGCTATGAGGGACTTGAGCAGCGTTATCATCCGGTAACAGAGGAGCTGAAAAAGCGCCTGGATTATGAGCTGTCTACTATCAAAAATATGGGATATGTAGATTACTTTCTCATCGTATGGGATTTTATCAAATATGCCAGGGACAACGATATCATGGTTGGTCCGGGACGAGGTTCTGCCGCAGGAAGCCTGGTTGCCTATACACTTGGGATCACCCAGCTGGACCCGATCCGGTATGATCTGCTCTTTGAACGTTTCCTGAATCCGGAGCGAGTATCCATGCCGGATATCGATGTGGATTTCTGCTTCGAACGGAGACAGGAGGTTATTGATTATGTAAGAAGAAAATATGGTGATGACTGCGTGGTTCAGATCGTTACCTTCGGTACGCTGGCAGCCCGCGGTGTCATCCGTGATGTGGGCCGTGTTCTGGATATGCCTTATGCCCAGGTGGACACTATTGCCAAGATGATCCCACAGGAGCTGAATATCACCATTGACAAGGCACTGGGAATGAATCCGGAGCTTCGCAAGGCTTACGAGGAACAGGACGATATCCATCGTCTGATCGATCTGGCAAAACGTCTGGAGGGGCTTCCGAGGCATACCTCCATGCATGCGGCAGGTGTTGTGATCAGCCAGAAGGATGTATCGGAATACGTACCCCTTTCCAGAGCACAGGATGGTTCCATTGTCACGCAGTTTACCATGACAACACTGGAAGAGCTGGGACTTCTGAAAATGGATTTCCTGGGCCTCCGTACCCTGACGGTTATTCAGAATGCTGTGAAAATGGTGGAAAAAAGCACCGGTATGCTTCTGGATATGCAAGAGATCGACTACAACGATAAAAAGGTACTGGATTCTCTCGGAACAGGACGTACTGACGGCGTGTTCCAGCTGGAGAGCGCCGGAATGAAAAGCTTCATGAAGGAACTGAAGCCGCAGAGTCTTGAGGACGTGATCGCAGGAATTTCGCTTTACCGTCCGGGCCCCATGGATTTCATTCCGCAGTACATCCGCGGAAAAAACCGTCCGGATACCATCCGTTATGATTGTCCACAGATGGAGCCGATCCTGAAGCCGACCTATGGCTGTATCGTATACCAGGAGCAGGTTATGCAGATCGTCCGTGAGCTTGCAGGCTATACCCTTGGACGAAGTGACCTGGTACGCCGTGCCATGTCCAAGAAAAAAGCTTCTGTTATGGCAAAAGAACGCCAGAATTTCGTTTACGGAAATGCCGAAGAGGGAGTACCGGGATGTATCGCCAACGGTATTTCCGAGGAGATCGCAAACAAGATCTACGATGAGATGACAGATTTTGCAAAGTATGCCTTCAATAAGTCTCACGCTGCCGCTTATGCGGTGGTCTCCTATCAGACGGCATATCTCAAATATTACTATCCGGTAGAGTTTATGGCTGCACTGATGACATCCGTTGTGGAAATGCCAAACAAGGTTGCCGAGTATATTTCTGTATGCCGCCAGATGGGGATCCGGATCCTTCCGCCGGATATCAATCATGGTGTTTATGGCTTTTCTGTTGACAATGGTGCCATTCGTTATGCACTTTCTGCCATCAAGAGCATCGGCCGTCCGGTAATCGAGGGGATCGTGCGGGAGCGTGAGGAGCACGGAGAATATACCTCTCTGAAAACATTTATTGAGCGAAATATCGACCAGATCAACAAGAGGGTTGTGGAAAATCTGATCAAGGCCGGAGCGCTGGATTGCCTGGAGGGAAACCGGAATCAGAAAATGACGGTTTATACGCAGATCATAGACAGTATCAACCAGGATAAGAAGCATACCATGGCGGGACAGCTGAGTCTTTTTGATATTGCGCCTGAAGAAGATAAAAACGAATTTGAGATCCGTATGCCGCAGGCAGCAGAATATCCGAAGGAGACGATACTGACCTTTGAGAAGGAAGTTCTCGGCATCTATCTCAGCGGTCATCCGCTGGAGCGTTACCGGAATATGATGGAAAAAATGATCTCTGCAAAAACTTCTGATTTTCAGCCGGATGATGAAACAGGGATACCGGAGGTTTACGATAATCAGAAAGTGATCGTGGGCGGAATGATCACGGATAAAACCATAAAATATACAAAGAATAATAAGGTAATGGCGTTCCTTACAGTGGAGGATCTGGTAGGCACCGTGGAAGTTGTGGTATTTCCACGTGATTACGAAAAATGCCAGATGTTCCTGAATGAAGATGCCCGGCTCTTTATTCAGGGAAGAGTATCCGCAGAAGACGACAAAGCCAGTAAGCTGATCCTGGAAAAGGTCCGTCTTTTTGATGATATGCCAAGAGAACTGTGGCTCCAGTTTGAAAGCCGGGAAGAGTACGCAAAAGCCGAAACCGGTCTGGTAGACGATCTGATGGAATCCAGAGGAAACAGCACGGTGGTTATTTATCTCAAAGATGTCAAGGCAATGAAGAAACTTCCTCCTGCTTATCAGGTCCATATCGAGGATTCCTGGCTGGAACGCATGTGTGAAAAATATGGAAGTTCCAATGTTAAAATTGTGGAGAGAGTATTGAAAAACTTATAAAAATGCTATAAACTATACCCGAATATGTGTATTACAATAGGTTGTTTCATAAGATGGAGGATAACAATATGGCAGAGAACAAAATCAAAACGATCGGCGTTTTGACCAGTGGCGGTGACGCACCTGGAATGAATGCTGCAATCCGTGCTGTTGTCAGAAGAGGATTAAGCAGCGGACTGAACGTAAAGGGAATCTATAAAGGATACAGCGGTCTCTTAAATGAAGAGATCAGAGATATGACAGCAAAGGATGTTTCCGATACGATTGAGCGAGGCGGAACAATTCTTTATACTGCCAGATGTGCAGAGATGAGAACAGAGGAAGGACAGCAGCAGGCTGCAGAGATCTGCAGAAAGCATGGGATCGACGGCCTTGTTGTTATCGGTGGAGACGGTTCCTTCGCAGGTGCTCAGAAGCTTGCGAACCTTGGAATCAACACCATTGGCCTGCCGGGAACTATTGACCTTGATATCGCATGTACCGAGTACACCATCGGTTTTGATACTGCTGTAAATACAGCTATGGAAGCTATTGACAAGGTACGTGATACATCCACATCCCATGAGAGATGCAGTATCATCGAGGTTATGGGACGTAACGCCGGATACCTTGCAGTATGGTGCGGTATCGCAAACGGTGCTGAGGATATCCTGATCCCGGAGAAATATGATTATGACGAGCAGAAGCTTATTGACAATATCGTAGAGAGCCGTAAGAAAGGCAAGAAACACCATATCATCGTAAATGCTGAGGGCATCGGCCATTCAGAGGCTATGGCGAAACGTATCGAGGCTGCGACAGGCATCGAGACACGTGCAACTATCCTTGGTCACATGCAGCGCGGTGGAAGCCCTACATGTAAGGACCGTGTATATGCGTCCATGATGGGTGCTCTCGCAGTAGATCTTCTTGTTGCCGGAAAACGCAGCCGTGTGGTTGGATACCGTCATGGTGAGTTTGTTGATTTCGACATCAATGAGGCTCTTGCAATGCAGAAGAATGTAGATTCCTACATGTGGGAGGTCTGCAATTCTCTTTCTCATAATTACAGAAAATAAAAATATTTATGAACTTAAAAAAAGTTTCAGACGGATTGCATAAACTGAATACGTCACAAATAATTGCCCTCGGCTTTGCGGGGGTGATTTTTGTAGGTGGACTTATTTTATGGCTGCCGTTCTGCAGCGCACCCGGGCAGGCTGTTACCTTCCCGGATGCTGTTTTTACAGCGGCGACCAGCGTATGCGTGACAGGACTTTCCACAGTTGTCATGGCAGTTCAGTGGAGCCCCATTGGAAAAGCGGTTATCCTGTGCCTGATACAGATCGGCGGGATTGGACTGATCGCACTGGCAAATATGATATTCATCAGCCTCCGGCGGAAAATCTCCCTGAAAAACCGGCGGATCATCAAGGAATCCTATAACCTGGATGAAATGGGTGGAGTCGTGTCTGTAGTCCGCAGTGTGGTGAAATGCGTGTTTCTTGCAGAAGGAATCGGTGCGCTCCTGTATGCGTTTTGCTTTGTACCGGAATTTGGAATAAAAAAAGGTCTGGTGCATGCCATATTTCTGGCGGTATCTGCATTCTGCAACGCAGGGATCGATCTTTTCGGGGAAACAAGCCTTTCGGTATATGTGAGCAATCCGCTGGTCAATATCACTACGATTGGCCTGATCATTGTGTCAGGTCTTGGATTTATCGTCTGGTGGGATCTGTGGGATAAATTCCGCAAGGTTCTGAGAAAAGAGCTTTCCCCATCCAGAGTTTTTCGTGTACTGCGGCTTCAGAGCAAGCTGGTCCTTACGATGACCGGGATCCTAGTATTTTCAGGAGCATTTCTGGTATTTATCTTTGAATCCGGAAACCCTTCCACGCTGAAGGGGGCACCACTGGGAACAAAGCTCATGGCATCCTTTTTCCAGTCAGTGACAACACGTACGGCGGGATTTTATACCATGGATCAGTCGCTTTTGTCCACACCTACCGTGATCATTTCCCTGCTGTGGATGTTTATCGGAGGATCACCCATGGGCACTGCCGGTGGTGTGAAGACTACTACCATTGCGGTTCTGATCCTTTCTATTGCAGCATATCTTCAGGGAAAAAAGGATGTAGAGGTATACGGCCGCAGGATCCGTGAGAGCTATCTCCGTTCTGCCATGGTTGTTGCAGGAACCAGTGTGCTGATCCTTTTTACCATGACGGTGCTTTTGTCCGCAGTAATGCCGGGAGTGGATCTGGCAGATGTTTTATATGAGATCACTTCTGCGGGGGCTACAGTAGGACTTTCCAGAGGACTGACACCTCAGCTGAATGTGGCAGGCAAGTGGATCGTGATCCTTACCATGTATCTGGGACGTATCGGACCGCTGACACTTGGAACAGCAGTTGTGATGCGTGTACGCAACAGGCCGGGAAGCACCACGCATCTCGGTGAAGAAGATATCATGATCGGTTAAACAGGAGAATAGAATGAAAAATAAATCTTTTGCCGTGATCGGGCTTGGACAGTTTGGAATGACTCTGGCGGTGACGCTGGCAGAGTCAGACTGTGATGTCCTTGCCATTGATGACAAAGAAGAAAATATCGAAGAGATTTCCGAAAAAGTAACCTATGCGGTAAAAGCAGATGTCCGTGAACCGGGAATCCTGAAGGCTCTGGGAGTTCAGAATGTGGATGTAGCCATTATCGCAGTTGCCGAAAATCTGGAAGCCAGTATTTCCGCAACCATGCAGGCTAAGGATCTGGGAGTGCCCTTTGTAGTTGCAAAAAGTATGAATTCTCTTCATGGACGTATACTCGACAAAATTGGTGCAGATAAGATCATTTATCCGGAACAGTCCATGGGACTGAGAGTTGCCAGAAATCTTATGTCCGGCGGGTATCTGGATGTGTTTGAGCTTTCGGCGGAGTTCAGTATGGCGGAGTTTTCCATGCCGGTATCCTGGATCGGAAAAAATCTGGTAGATCTGAATATACGGGAGCGTTTTCACATTAATATCATTGGCATCAAGCAAGGTGAAAATGTCACGGTAGATCTGGATCCTTCCGAACCGCTTCCGGACAACTGTTCCATAATCGCCATCGGAAAAAACAAAGATCTGAATGCAAGTCGTGAGGAATTACGTTAACCGAATACGGATTGCCGGAAGGAGAGAAATAAAAGTATGATAACCAGTGTATCAAATGCAAAAATAAAAAATGTCATGCAGCTGAACCAGAAGGCAAAAGCCAGAAGAGAGCAGGGACTTTTTGTGGCAGAGGGCCGGAAAATGTTTCTGGAAGCACCGGAAAGCTGGGTTTCCCAGGTGTTTGTCTCCGAGACAGTTTCCCGGGATGGAGAGCTGATGTCTCAGGCAGAAAAATATCCCTGTGAGATCGTGAAGGATTCTGTATTCCGTCAGATGTGTGATACCAAAACTCCCCAGGGAATCCTGACAGTTCTGAAGCTGCCTTCCTGGAGCGAGGAGGAGGTACTGGCAGGAGAAAATCCTCTGGTCATGGTTTTGGAGGATCTTCAGGATCCGGGAAATGCGGGAACCATTCTCAGGACCGGTGAGGGCGCCGGCGTAAGCGGAGTTTTCCTCACAAAAACCTGCGTGGATATCACAAATCCCAAGGTGATCCGTTCTACCATGGGCTCCATTTACAGAATGCCTTTTCTATATGTGGAAGATGTGGTATCATTAGAGAAGAAGCTGAAAGAAAAGGAAATCCGCAGTTTTGCAGCTCATCTGAAGGGCGAGAATTCCTATGATCAGGAATCCTATAAGGGCGGTACCGCATTTTTTATCGGAAACGAGGGAAAGGGCCTGACCGATCAGGCAGCGGAGGCAGCAGACTGTCTGATCCGCATTCCCATGTGCGGAAAGGTAGAATCGCTGAATGCTGCCATGGCATCAGGAATTCTGATGTACGAAGCTGCAAGACAGAGAAGAGAATAAGAGAGGAGGGGTTTTATGACACCTTTGGCCTGGCTTGGAATACTGGCAATTTTACTGGTAATTGAAGCGATCACGGTAGGACTTACCACTGTCTGGTTTGCAGGCGGTGCTTTTGTGGCTTGCATTGCCTCGTGGCTTGGCGGGGGAATTGTTGTACAGCTCCTTTTATTTTTCGGAGTTTCCGTGGTGCTTCTGATCTTTACCAGACCTCTGGCGGTCCGCTACATGAACAAGGGCGTGGAAAAGACCAATGCAGAGAGTCTTCTGGGAAAAAGAGCCGTAGTGATACAGACGGTCAACAACCTGGCCCAGACCGGGCAGGTGAGGATCAATGACATCGAGTGGACTGCACGGACCGCAGATGACGGGGAAGAAATTCCAACAGGTGCAGTGGTTGAGATCGAAGAGATCCGTGGAGTGAAGCTGATCGTAAAAGAACTTAGCAAGGAGGGCTAAATTATGGGTGGAGTTGTTGTTTTGCTTGTAGTCATCGTTCTTGTGCTGTGGGTACTTGCATCCTGCATCCGCATTGTACCACAGGCCTATGCAGTGGTACTGGAACGTCTTGGTGCTTACAAGGCTACCTGGAGTACAGGAATCCATTTCAAGGTTCCGTTCATTGAGCGTGTTGCAAGAAGAGTAAACCTGAAAGAACAGGTTGTGGATTTTCCACCGCAGCCGGTAATTACCAAAGATAATGTAACCATGCAGATCGATACGGTTGTATTTTTCCAGATCACAGATCCGAAGCTTTACGCATATGGCGTTGAGAATCCGATCATGGCTATCGAGAATCTTTCTGCTACAACACTTCGTAACATCATCGGTGATATGGAGCTGGATGAGACACTGACATCCCGAGAGGTTATCAATACCAAGATGCGTGCTTCCCTTGATGTGGCTACAGATCCATGGGGAATCAAGGTTAACCGCGTGGAGCTTAAGAACATCATTCCTCCGGCAGCCATCCAGGATGCCATGGAGAAACAGATGAAGGCCGAGCGTGAGAGACGAGAAGCTATTCTGAAAGCAGAAGGAGAGAAACGTTCCACTATCCTTGTTGCAGAGGGTAAAAAACAGTCCGCTATCCTGGATGCTGAGGCTGAGAAGCAGGCGGCGATCCTTCATGCTGAGGCTCAGAAGGAGCGTATGATCAAAGAGGCTGAAGGACAGGCACAAGCAGTTCTTAAAGTACAGCAGGCAACTGCAGAAGGACTTCGTATGATCAAGGAAGCAGGAGCAGATGAATCTGTTCTTACTCTGAAGAGCCTGGAGGCTCTTACAAAGGTTGCTGACGGCAAGGCAACGAAGATCATCATTCCATCCGAGATACAGGGCATCGCAGGGCTGGCAACATCCCTGAAGGAAATCATGACAGATAAAACGGCAGAGCAGAAATAGATCTGCAGCCGTGAGGAGGACGTATTATGAATCTTAAAGGAAGAAATTTCCTGACATTGAAAGACTTTACACCGGAAGAGATTACTTACATGATCGACCTTGCAGCAGATCTGAAGGCCAAGAAAAAAGCAGGAGAGCTTCATGAGTACTACAGAGGCAAGAATATTGCTCTGATCTTTGAAAAAACAAGCACAAGAACACGCTGTTCCTTCGAAGTGGCAGCTCATGATCTGGGAATGGGTTCTACCTATCTGGATCCCACAGGCTCCCAGATTGGAAAGAAGGAGAGCATTGCAGATACTGCAAGAGTTCTCGGAAGAATGTATGAGGGAATCGAGTACCGTGGCTTCGGTCAGGATATTGTTGAGGAGCTTGCGAAGCATGCAGGTGTACCGGTATGGAATGGTCTGACAAACGAGTATCATCCGACACAGATGCTTGCAGATATGCTGACAGTACGTGAGCATTTCGGCAGACTGAAAGGTCTGAAGCTTGTATACATGGGTGATGCCCGTTACAACATGGGTAACTCCCTGATGGTTGTATGCTCCAAGCTTGGTCTTGATTTCGTAGCCTGCACCAATAAGAAATATTTCCCGAATGATGAGCTTGTAGCACAGTGTCAGCAGTGGGCAGAAGAGGCAGGTTCCACCATCACTCTCACAGAGGATGTGGAGGCAGGAACAAAAGATGCGGATATCATCTACACAGATGTATGGGTATCCATGGGCGAACCTGACGAAGTATGGACAGAGCGTATCCACGACCTGACACCATACAAGGTTACCAGACATGTAATGGAGAACGCCGGTGAAAAGGCGATCTTCCTTCACTGTCTGCCGGCATTTCATGATCTTAAGACAAAGATCGGAAAAGAGATGGGCGAGCGTTTCAACCTTACAGATATGGAGGTTACAGACGAGGTATTCGAGTCTCCGCAGTCCAAGGTATTCGACGAAGCTGAGAACCGTATGCACACCATTAAGGCTGTGATCGTTGCAACATTAGGAGAGCCGGAGAAATAATGTCAGATTTATTTAATGAAGAAATAATTTCACAGGCAACACATACAAAATGGGCGGGCAAAACCGTCCATTTTGCAAGAGAAACAGATTCCACCAACCTCTGGGGAAAACGTGCCTGGAGGGAAGAAGGCGCAGGACACGGAGAGCTGTTTGTGGCAGAATATCAGTCCGCAGGACGCGGACGTTTTACAAGACGATGGAGTGCGCCGCCGGACAGTGCCATTACTATGAGTATCCTTATCTGCCCGAAATTTTCCCCGCAGAAGGCGCCGATGCTGACACTTGTTATGGGACTTTCAGTTGCACAGGCAGTAGCAGAGATCGGACTCGATGTAGGGATCAAATGGCCTAACGATGTAGTTGTTTCCCGCAAAAAGATCTGCGGTATCTTAACCGAAATGACCATGAAGCAGGATAAGATCGGCTGTGCAGTTATCGGAGTGGGAATTAACGTAAATATGAAAAGCTTTCCGGAAGAAATGGCAGACAAGGCCACCTCTCTGTATCTGGAAAGCGGACATCCCTTTGACAGGGCACAGGTAGTCGGGCTTGTGATGAAGCATTTTGAGGAAAATTATGAGAGATTTGTACAGACAGAGGATCTCAGCGGCCTGAAGCCGGATTATGAGAAAATGCTGGCGAATCTGAACCAGCCGGTACGTGTACTGGATCAGAATGATCCATATGAGGGGATCGCAAGAGGGATCAATGCCGGCGGAGAGCTTCTGGTAGAGCGTGCAGACGGTACAGTCGAGGAAGTAAATTCCGGAGAGGTTTCTGTACGTGGTTTATACAGCTATGTGTAAAACATGCAGCACAGACCGGATAAAATTTCCGGCAGCGGTTTTCCGGTGATGTTTTATTGCAGTAGTGGAAGAAACAAGAATCTCCCTGCTTTAGCTGTGGGGAGTGTCAAGTTATAAATAAAGGAGATTTTATGTATCAGGATAACATTGTGCTCTGCGGAGCAAGCTCTTATGAGCAGAAATATTATTTTAACCAGGATTTTGCGTCTCTTCCTGAGACGGTAAAGCAGGAGCTGCAGATCATGTGTGTGCTTTTCACAGAGGATGTAGGAGGAATCCTGACACTGGAATTTGATGAGGATGGAAGTCTGCAGTTTAAGACTGAGGCCCTGGAGGCAGATGCCCGTTTTGACGAGATCGGAAGTGCACTGAAGATCAAGGAGCTCCAGCGGGACAAAAGAGAGCTTCTGGAATCTCTGGAAATGTATTACAAGGTATTTTTCCTGGGAGATATCCCGGATGAGGAACTGCAGAAAAAAGCAGATGCCGTTGAGGACTGATCCATGAAGATGCAGTGGAAGATCGGAAATGTGGAGATACCGAACCCCTTTGTGCTTGCCCCGATGGCAGGTGTTACGGATCTGGCATTTCGAAGACTTTGCAAGGAGCAGGGGGCAGGCCTGATCTGTATGGAGATGGTCAGTGCCAAGGCGATCTCTTTTCATAATAAGAATACTGAGGCGCTGATGGAGATCGATCCCGGGGAGCATCCGGTGTCCATGCAGCTTTTCGGCAGCGAGCCGGATCTTATGGCAGAGGTGGCAAAAAGCATCGAGGAGCGTCCTTTTGACATTCTCGATATCAATATGGGATGTCCGGTTCCCAAGGTGGTAAATAACGGCGAGGGTTCCGCGCTTCTGAAAAATCCGAAGCTGATCGAAGAGATCGTACGGAGCGTTTCCGGGGCGGTTTCCAAGCCGGTAACGGTAAAAGTACGCATCGGATTTGATGAAAACACACCGGTGGATGTGGTGGAGATCGCAAAACGGGCGGAGGATGCAGGCGCAGCAGCTATTGCTGTGCATGGAAGGACCAGACAGCAGTATTATTCCGGTCAGGCGGACTGGGATGCTATCCGCAGGGTGAAGGAAGCGGTGACTATTTCGGTGATAGGAAACGGAGATATCGTTTCTCCGGAAACTGCAGAAGCCATGTTTAAAGAAACTGGCTGTGACGCTGTGATGATCGGTCGTGCAGTACGTGGGAACCCGTGGATCTTCCGGGAACTGAACCACTATTTCCGCACCGGGGAAAAGCTTCCCAGGCCAACCGCAGAGGAAGTATGCGAGATGATCCTGCGCCATGCCGAAGATCAGATCGCGATCAAGGGTGAGTATACCGGAATCCGTGAAATGCGGAAACATGTAGCATGGTATACAGCCGGTATGCGCCACAGTGCGGGAATCCGGAGAGAATCTAATAATATTTCAAGCTATGAAGAGCTGAAAAAGCTTACAGACATGGTACTGGGGCGATAAAAGAGAAAAGTATGTCGGAGAAAACGAAACGTTCTATTGACAAGGAACGGGGCGCGTGCTACAGTCAGTTAGCGGGAGTCCGCAGAAAGTTTTTTGTTTTACAGGAGAAAAATAATGGCAGATAAAATAGCAGTTTTAATTCCTTGCTACAACGAAAGCAAGACGGTAGCAAAGGTTATCCGCGATATGAAAAAAGCACTTCCGGAAGCTGTGATCTACGTATATGATAATAACTCTACAGATGGAACAGACGAGATCGCCAGAAAAGAAGGGGCAGTTGTCCGTTATGAGCATCAGCAGGGAAAAGGAAACGTGATCCGCAGTATGTTTCGGGATATCGATGCGCAGTGTTATCTTATGGTAGATGGTGACGATACTTATCCGGCAGAGTTTGCAGCTGAAATGTGCAGCAAGGTTCTGGAGAAAGGCACAGACATGGTAGTTGGTGATCGCCTTTCCTCTACATATTTTACAGAGAACAAGAGACCTTTCCACAACTTTGGAAACAGCATCGTAAGAGGTTCCATTAACCGTCTTTTCAAAAGCAACATCAAGGATATCATGACAGGTTACCGTGCCATGAGTTACCGCTTTGTAAAAACATTCCCTGTACTTTCCAGGAATTTTGAAATCGAGACAGAGATGACGATCCACGCCATCGATAAGAACATGCAGGTTGAGAATGTAGTCATTGAATATCGTGACAGACCGGAGGGAAGTGAGTCCAAGCTGAATACTTATGCAGATGGATTTAAGGTTCTGAAGACTATTGTGAAAATGTTCAAGAATTACAAGCCGCTGGAGTTCTTCTCCCTTATTGCAGCAGTGCTGTTTGTGGTGGGAATGGTATTCTTTATTCCGGTGCTGGTACATTTTCTGGAGGTGGGGACAGTGGAAAAGATCCCGACACTGATCGTCAGCGGGTTTGTGATCCTGACAGCTATCATCTGCTGGTTTTCCGGGATCATCCTTTCTACACTGGTCAATCAGCATAAGCAGGATTTTGAGTATCAGACACAGATGGTGACTAATCGTTATAAAGACCTTTTTCCGGAGAAGAAATAAGGAATCAGACCGGGCAGGATAATACAGAAAAGCCGTGTTGAAATCTGGGATTTCGCGCGGCTTTTTTTACATACTTCAGGGATCCTTTTTCGACGTGGAATGCTTGACAATACTGGGGCTTTTCGGTATAATACAGGAATTGTGAATATCCTGAGATTTTTACGCCCTTTTTTAGAAAAAAGAGCTCTTGGGAATGGTAGCAACAGAAATATCCGAAGCTGTATTTTTTTCAGAAAAAACAGCGCGGTTTTGAAAGGAAGTAAGGCAAAATGGAAGAAGCAAAGAAGAACTTACTCACATATGCAGGACTTAGAAAACTGGAAGACGAGCTGCACGATCTGAAAGTTGTTAAGAGAAAAGAAGTAGCAGGAAAGATCAAAGAGGCCAGAGAGCAGGGAGACCTTTCCGAGAACGCTGAGTACGATGCAGCAAAGGATGAGCAGAGAGATATCGAGGCACGTATCGAGGAGATCGAGAAGATCCTCAAGAACGCAGAGGTTGTAGTAGAGGACGAAGTCGATCTTGACAGAATCAGCGTAGGCTGCAAGGTTAAGGTTCATGATTATGAGTTTGAGGAAGACATGGAGCTGAAGATCGTGGGTTCCACAGAGGCTAACAGCCTTGAGGGAAAGATCTCCAATGAGTCTCCGGTAGGTAAAGCGCTGATCGGTGCACACACCAACGATATCGTTGAGGTTGAGATGCCGTCCGGAATCATGAAATACAAGGTTCTTGAGATTCAGAGAAACGTATAAAGCAGACAACGGAGCGGATCGCAGAGATCCGCTTGAACGACAGATAGATTAAGGAGGCCAACAAGTGGCAGAGCAGAAGAAGCAGGATGTAAACCAGCTGCTGAAGGTACGTCGTGACAAACTGGCAGACCTTCAGGCAAATGGCAGGGACCCGTTTCAGATCACAAAATTTGATCAGACACATCATTCCCTTGAGGTAAAGAATCTCTATGAAGCACATGAGGCAGAGCTTCTCAAAGATCGCAAGGAGCTTGATGTAACAGGTCTTGATGAAGAGCAGGCAAAAGAGGCTCAGAAGAAGGATTATGAAGAAAGAAGAAGCATCATGGACGCAAGCCCGATCCACGTATCGATCGCAGGACGTATGATGTTCAAGCGTGTAATGGGAAAAGCTTCTTTCTGTAATATCCAGGATTTACAGGGCAACATTCAGGTTTATGTGGCAAGAGATGCCATTGGAACCGATTCCTATGCAGATTTCAAGAAATCTGATATCGGTGATATTTTTGGTCTGGAGGGATTTGCTTTCAGAACAAGAACAGGTGAGATCTCCATTCATGCAGAGAAGATGACTCTTCTTTCCAAGAGCTTACAGATCCTTCCTGAGAAATTCCACGGACTGACAGATACAGATACCCGTTATCGTCAGAGATATGTGGATCTTATCATGAACCAGGACAGCAAGAATGTATTCATCAAACGTTCCCAGATCCTTAAAGAGATCCGTAACTTCCTTGCAGGACGTGACTTCATGGAAGTAGAGACACCAATGCTGGTTTCCAACGCAGGCGGTGCAGCTGCAAGACCATTTGAGACACATTACAACGCACTGAACGAAGACGTTAAGCTTCGTATTTCCCTGGAGCTTTATCTTAAGAGACTGATCGTGGGCGGACTTGAGAGAGTTTACGAGATCGGCCGTGTATTCCGTAACGAGGGTGTTGATACCCGTCACAATCCGGAATTCACTCTGATGGAGCTTTATCAGGCATATACTGATTATGAGGGAATGATGGAGTTGACAGAGTCCATGTTCCGTTACCTCGCAGAGAAGGTCTGCGGTTCCACAAAGATTTCCTATAATGGTATCGAGATCGATCTTGGAAAGCCTTTCGCACGTCTGACCATGAACGATGCCATCAAGAAATATGCAGGAATCGACTTTGATGAAGTAGCAGATGATGAGGCAGCCAAGAAGCTTGCTGACGAGCATCATATCGAGTATGAGGATCGTCATAAGAAGGGTGATATCATCAACCTCTTCTTCGAGGAGTACTGTGAGAAAGAACTGATCCAGCCGACATTTATCATGGATCATCCGATCGAGATCTCTCCGCTGACCAAGAAGAAACCTTCTGATCCGAACAAAGTAGAGCGTTTCGAGCTCTTTATCAATACATGGGAAATGTGTAACGCATATTCCGAGCTCAACGACCCGATCGATCAGAGAGAACGTTTCAAAGCACAGGATGCCCTTGCAGACGCAGGTGATGAGGAAGCCAACCACACAGATGAAGACTTCCTGAATGCACTGGAGATCGGTATGCCGCCAACAGGTGGTATCGGATACGGAATCGACCGTCTCGTTATGCTCCTGACAGACAGCCAGGCTATTCGTGACGTACTTCTGTTCCCGACAATGAAGTCCTTAGATGGTGTAAATAAGAAAAATGATGTAAATAATACAGCTTCTGAAGCACCTGAAAAAAATGTAAAAACTGAGTCTGAAAAGATTGATTTTTCTAAGGTAAAGGTAGAGCCTTTATTTGAGGAAATGGTAGATTTTGATACATTCAGCAAGTCAGATTTCCGTGCAGTAAAGGTTAAAGAGTGTGTTGCAGTACCGAAGTCAAAGAAACTGTTACAGTTTACTCTTGATGACGGAACAGGCACAGACAGAACCATTTTAAGCGGTATTCATAGCTTTTATGAGCCGGAAGAACTGGTTGGAAAGACTCTTATTGCTATCACAAATCTTCCACCGAGAGCTATGATGGGCATTGACTCTTGCGGTATGCTCCTCAGTGCTATTCATGAAGAAGAAGGCGAAGAAAAGCTTCATCTTCTGATGGTAGATGACCACATTCCGGCAGGTGCAAAGCTGTATTGATAAGCAAAAATAAAGTATTTGGGCAATTCCAATCGGAGTTGCCCATTTTCTAAAATGAATGAAAATGCAAATCGGGATTTGGAGGGGCAACATGAATTCTTATAAATTACTTTTTGATTGGCAAATTTCTATGCCAGATAACTGGCAAGGCGAATACGATAAAGAGAGTAGTCAGTACATTTTTTATCCTGACAATAGTGATTTGACAATTCGTATAACACCGTTCCACGCAGAAAGGGATGGTATACTTGCACCAAGAGAAGTAATGGAAGATGCTTATATCAGAACAGTGCCAGTATCTGCAAGACAGCGAAATTTAGATTTCTACATTCCAAGCGGATTTGAAGCAAAGATATACGACGATGTATTAACGGAAGATAGCAACACTATTTATGTTGTTTATGTAGGGTATTATTCTGCGGGTGAATTATTGTCTATCAGCGTATGGAGTACCAACAGAGATGAAGGTGAACAAGCCTTAAATGTTCTTAATACGATAAGGAAGTAAGCAATCGCCAACTTCAAGTTTGTCGACCTGCTCTTTGAGAGAGGAGAAATCCTTTTCTCAAAAGGTTGTGCGATACTGAATGTTATGTTAAGATAGCAAGTATAGCGAGTGGGCAATTCCAATCGGGATTGCCCATTTTCTAAAATAAACAGAAATACAAATCGGGATTTGTTAGGAAAAGGTGAATTAAAAGGCGAATGGAGCAAAAAAGTAAAAATGCGATTTCAATTTCAATCATAGGTGGTGCAGATGGTCCTACAAGCATTTTTAAAGCAGGACATTCAAAAAAGCAACCATTAAAGATTAGAATTAAAAATAGCATATATAGATATAAGAGAAAAAAAGTAGAGAAGACAATAGTTGCAAATCCGCATTCTCTTTCTGAAACAGTGCAGTATGCAAAAGATAAATACGAATTGACCGAAACTGCTCCCGCTGATAGAGAATATATTGAACAAATAAAGTGTCTAAAAGAGAGTTTGATTTTGCAGTATAAACCAGAACTTTTGGGTGAAATGAAGGATATTCCGGTGCCGGATTTTTCTAATGAAGCATCCGTCAAAGAGTATTTGGGTAAAATAAAGACTCGAAGTGAAATGATTGCTGAAATGCCCGATAGTATAATTCCTATGGATTTTCATTTGTATAAAATAAGAATCGATGATGATTTTCTTGAAATGGAGATAGATTATACTTGGAATATATTTGGAATGTCTTATTCAGGAAATAAGGCGGTAATGAAAGAATTTAAGAAAATATCCGGAGATTTATACAGTTATTATGGTGTTACTGAGGAAGATATTAAAAATAAGACAAAAAGATATTCGTTACTGGTAACGAACTTGAGTTTATAAATTCCGGTTTGTCAACTTGCCCTTTGAGAGAGGAGAAAATCCTTTTATCAAAAGTTTGTGCGATACTGAATATTATGTTAAGATAGCAAGTATAGCGAGTGCGCAATTCCAATCGGGATTGCCCATTTTTAAAACAAACAGAAATACAAATCGGAATTTGATGAGGAAGATTATTTATATAATCTACCGTCTGTGGTCTGAAAACGACCACCTATCGAGAATCGGTGGAAATCAATTCTCGGCTTTCTTATACTGTAACCGTAACAAAGAGGAGGTGAGCAAATGCAAATTGAAATCAAGTTAGATGAGAACTGCAAGGAACCCAAAATCATCGTTGTGACAAACAAAATGACCGACGAAATCAATGAAATCATGAAAAGGCTTTCAGACGAGCAGCCGAAAATGATTGCCGGATTCAAAGATGATATTGTCGAAGTGTTGGAGCCGTTTGATATTTACCGCATTTTTGCTGCATCAGGCAAAGTGTTTGCCGAAACAAATCACGGTGAGTACACGCTCCGTCTGCGGCTTTACGAAATGGAGCAGCGGCTGGACAGCAACTTTTTTGTCCGAATATCAAACTCGGATATTATCAATCTGAGAAAAGTCAAGGGTTTTGATTTAAGCTTTGCAGGAACAATTTGTGTTACGCTTTCAAATGGGACGGTTACTTATGTTTCAAGGCGTTTTGTCGCCAAGATCAAACAATTATTAGGAATATGAGGTGGTAAAAATGAAAAAAAAGATGATTCAGCGTGGGCTTCTCGGATTCCCTCTCGGCATTGCTATCGGTTTTGTAATAACTGTGATTATATCAATGTGCATAGGAGATGGTTCGTTCTATCCTGTCACCCCTGAACTGATTGATACAATGAAAAATGAATTAAACGCAGTTATTCTTCAAACAATTCTCTGCGGAATTTTGGGTACAGGCTTCGCAATGGCTTCCGTTATTTGGGAAATTGATTCGTGGAGCCTTGCAAAGCAAAGCGGAATTTACTTTGCCATTGTCTGTGTTACGTTGTTTCCGATTGCCTATATTACGAATTGGATGAAGCATAATGCCATTGGTATTCTTTCATATGTAGGAATATTCGTTGCAATTTCCGTCATCACTTGGCTCGTTCAATATTTTGTATGGAAACGCAAAGTGAAAAGAATGAATGACAGAGTTCGAAACAGTAATAACGTAAAATGAGCATAACCTTCACAACGGCAACTTCCGGTTTTTGAAACTGGAAAATCGGAAGCTGAGGAGATAGACTATTGAGAACATATGAGAATAAAGACGAGCTTAAAAACGAGATAAATAAAAGCTTTGCAAAGTATATTTCAGAATTTAATGATATTCCGGAGCATTTAAAAGATAAGAGAATTGATGAGATCGATCGAACTCCGGCAGAAAATCTTGCTTATCAGGTTGGCTGGACAACTCTTGTTATTAAATGGGAATCAGACGAAAGAAAGGGTATTCCTGTCAAAACTCCTTCGGATAATTTTAAGTGGAATCAGCTTGGCGAATTATATCAATGGTTCACAGATACATATGCTCAGCTGTCACTGCAAGAATTGAAAGACAGATTGAATGAGAATATCAACTCTATTTATGCAATGATTGATTCTCTGAGTGAGGAAGAATTATTTAAACCACATATGAGAAAATGGGCTGACGAAGCAACTAAAACAGCTGTCTGGGAAGTATACAAATTCATACATGTTAATACAGTTGCTCCGTTCGGAACCTTTAGAACCAAGATTAGAAAATGGAAAAAGATTGCACTATAACTTCAAGTTTGCCAACTTGCCCTTTGAGAGAGAAGAAAATCCTTTTATCAAAAGTTTGTGCGATACTGAATGTTATGTTAAGATAGCAAGCATAGCGAGTGCGCAATTCCAATCGGGATTGCCCATTTTCAAAAGTATGATAAAAGTCTAAAATAAAATCAGGTATGAAATTTCGAGAAATCAAAGAAAACAAAAAACAGTTTCTATCATTAC
>JAFEHB010000264.1_pt1 | contig 48038 bp, 34 predicted proteins | sample 9267121 | NCBI WGS metagenome assembly JAFEHB01 (sample SAMN17103336, study PRJNA684904) | human gut metagenome | isolation source: diarrhea sample from child under the age of five | host: Homo sapiens | place: South Africa: Mafikeng, Mafikeng Provincial Hospital | collected 2019-09 | reverse complement strand
GGTGCCCTGTACCTGCAATCCGCTACAGCAGGGGTGATGCCAATCTGAGGCTTGTCTCCTGTGGGGCTGCCCTTTATAAGTGGCGTTGACGTTTGGGTCTCACGCAACAGGACTCTGTGAACCGTGTCAGGGCAGGAATGCAGCAGCACTAAGCAGAACCTCTTGTGTGCCGTGAGGGTGCCTGGGCCGAGTTAACTGTAGAGGTAACGTCCATGGGAACATTTCGAAGTGCGGCGCGCGGAAATAAAGAACTTTCATACTCCGATGACAGAGATGGCATCGGAGTATTTTTATTTTTTACAGGCAGAAGTTTCTTTATACAAAAAGACCGGGAACTACAGGATTTCTTACCTGACAGTTTCCGGTCTGTTTATTCCGTGTTTTATTTGCAGAACTCTGCTACTACCTGGTTGATGAGTTTGCCGTCTGCTTTGCCTTTGAGGTCGCCCATGACAGCTTTCATGATCTGGCCTTTGTTCTTGGTTGCGAGAACTTCTGCGAATTTCTCTTCCAGATAAGTCTTGATCTCTTCTGCGCTCATCTGCTGTGGTGCGTATTTTGCGATTACATCGTATCTTGCCTGGTATTCTGCACGAAGGTCCTCACGGCTTTCCGGGCAGGTATCGAGCTGTTCTTTGACTGTCTTTAATTCTTTGAGGATCACGCGGTCAACCAGCGCTTCCGGAATATCATCACGGCATCCTTCGTCGATGGCTGCTTTTTTGGCTGCGGAGATCAGAGCGGATACTGCTTCCTTGGTTGTTTTATCCTTTGCTTTCATGGCTGCTACCATGTCTTTTCTTAATGCTTCTACTGTCATTTTCATTTCCTCCTCGTTTATCGGATTGCTGTTCAGCATACGGCTTCTGCAATCACTCTTTGTTTATTATCATAGCACGATTTCTGCAAAAAACAAGATTTACTGTTCCTCTGTTTTCTGCTCCTGCATTTGCTGTGCTTCCTGCTTTGCGAGCATTTTGCGTTGTTTTTTCTTTTCGCGGAGTTCGCGGAAGAAGTCGGACAGCATTGTGGAGCATTCTTCCTGGAGGACGCCTCTGGTGGTTTTTACCTGATGATTGAAGCCTTCTACTTCAAGAAGGTTCAGGACTGAGCCCGCACATCCTGCTTTGGGATTCATGCTTCCAATCACCACCTCATCGATCCGTGACTGGACGAGTGCGCCGGCACACATCTGGCATGGTTCGAGTGTCACGTACATCGTGCAGCCTTCCAGCCGCCAGTCGCCAAGTTTTTTGCTTGCTTTGCGGATCGCGTTCAGTTCTGCATGGGACAGGGTGTTCTTGTCTGTATTTCTGCGGTTATATCCTCTTGCGATGATCTTGCCTTCGTATACGATCACACAGCCGATCGGAACTTCTTCCAGTGCCCGGGCTTTTTTTGCCTGACGGATCGCTTCTTTCATGAATTTTTCCTGTTCTGTCAACATGTTTTCTCCTTTTTTGTGTGGTGGGTTTCCGGTCACCTGGTTGTTACTGCTATCCAGTATAAAGAAATCCGCTTGCAAAAGCAACGAAAAATAACTAGAATAAAATATCAGATATCATGATGAAAGAAGGGGAAATCATGCCTCATATACATGGTTTAAATAAAACGACATTACTTGATTATCCGGGGCGGGTTGCGGCGACGGTCTTTCTTGGCGGCTGCAATTTCCGCTGTCCGTTCTGCCAGAACAGTTCTCTGGTGCTGCATCCTTCCGAGGAGCCGGAGATTTCTGAGGAAGAAGTTCTGCGTTTTCTCAAAAAGCGGATCGGGATTCTGGAAGGGGTCTGTATTTCCGGCGGGGAACCGACACTGAGTGCAGACCTTGAAGATTTTATTGTTAAAATCCGCGAGATGGGATATCCGGTCAAACTTGACACAAACGGAACGCAGCCAGAAGTTTTGAAAGATCTTGCAGAAAAAGATCTCATCCAGATGGCTGCTGTCGATATCAAAGCCTGTCCGGAGAATTACCCTTCCCTGACCGGGCTTCTGAAGCCCGATCTGGATGCGGTAAAAGAAACGGTTGATTTTTTGCTGCACGGGAAACTGGATTATGAATTCCGGACGACAGTTGTGCGCGAACTGCACAGCGAAGAAGATTTCCATAAAATCGGCGTATGGTTAAAGGGTGCCAAAGCTTATTATCTCCAGGCTTACAGAGACTCGGACGAGGTTCTGCAGCCTGGATTCAGCAGTTATTCTCTGGAAGAACTGGAACATTTCCGGGAGATTCTTCTGGAAAACATCTCAAGAGTTGAGATACGGGGCATCGATTAGGCGATACCAGTAGCCTCCTTTGCCTTTTTGGATGCGGATGTTGGGACTTTCTTTGAAATAGGAAAAGCCGAACATATTCGCCATGAAGCGTTCCTGCTGATCGTAACCGCCGGGGACACCGAGGATCCATTGTCCGCAGGTATTACGGCAGAGAAGAAGATGCCCGAAATTATAGTAGCCGTATTGTAAAAAGCGATTGTTACGCAGCATGCAGGCGCGGCGGCCCAGGAAGCAGAGTTCTTCCGGGGTGATCTTGCGGCAGTCGGTCAGCTCGCCATCGTTAAATGCGTCACATGGGGTACCGATAGGCTTCGATGTACGAGCCTGCCCAGACATGTGTGGTGGACGCGGCGGCGGGGGTGGTACTGGGCGACCTGGACCCGGCATCGGCGGCGGTACCGGATGACCCGCCCCTGGCTGATGCGGTGGGCGCGGTGGCTTCGGTGGACGATTCGGTTCTACTGGCACCGGACCATGCAGCGGGCGCGGTGGTTCCGGCGGACGATTCGATCCTCCCAGCACCGGACCATGTGGCGGGCGCGGCGGCTCCGGTAGACGATTCGGTCCTCCCGGCCCTGGACCATACGGTGGACGCGGATATTCTTCGATTTCCTGCCCTTCTATGGACTGAGTATGAATTTCCGGCCGCGAAGTGTCCATATCCTGCGACGATTTATCCTGAGATTTCATCGCCCCTTCACCTGCACTCTGTTCCGTTATGTTTCCATCTACTATATCTCTTTCATCCTCGCCAGCATTTTCTACATTATTGTGTAGACTTCCCATCAATTTCGCATCTTCCGTTTCCTGCTCCTGTCCTCCACGATCAGTCTTTCCTTCTTCCGTTCCAACACGCTTCGATTCCCCATCAGATTTCGGCTCCCTCCGTGCCTCCGGCATCACCCGGAAGTCCTCCGGCCGGATCGGCTGGTCATCCCATTCTGTGCCAAAGAATCCTCCACTTTCCAGGATCAGCACCATACCATTCATTTCCCCAAGCGGGATCTTCCCTTGCCCGACAGCCATCGTCTCCGTTTCCAGCAGACAGTCCATCTTTCCCTCTTCCGTCCGGCAGTTTCCGATCCTGCTGCCGTCAAGCAGTCCTTTTTTCCTCACAAACCCATAAACACCACATTCCGTTCCCGCAAGCAGTCCCGGACAGCGCAGATGGATCTCCATCCTGCACACTTTCCCCCAGGCTTCTACCCTGATGAATCCACAGTTACTCCCCTTTTTTCCTTTCAGATATTCATATACATACGCCACAAAGCGTCGATATTCCGCCAAAGTATATCCTCCTGATTTTTTACATCACTTATGTATATGAACCCCCATTTCAAAATAGACCTTCCAGTTTCTCACATCCACCCATGATCCATCGCTCGCGCCACTGCTCATATCCCGCGCGGACCCATTTCTCCAGAGATTCCTTCATATTCTCACGAAGCATCTCCTTATCTTTCCCATATCCGATGCAGCCCGGCAGCTCCGGATAAAAACCGACATAACCTCTGCATGGATCTTTTTTTGTTTCATAAGCATCCTCCCACAGATTTTCCGTCATCATTTCCAGCGTTATTTCTCCCAGTTCCACCATCTGATACAATCCGTCCAGAACTCTCTGATACAATCCATCTGCTTCATCTTCTGCTCTGTCTCTGTGCCGATCCAGTTCTCCGCTCAGTTCCCCCTTCTGGCTCCACACATCATAAATCTGCCGAAACTCTTTCTCCCAGATCCCATATTTTTTTCTCATCAGATTCAGATAATACACCGCATCCGCATAACAAAGTTTCCCGCTCTCGATCATTGCACACATCTGTGACAATTCCTTTTCTATCCCCATATCTACTCCTTCTTTTCCTGCGGATCAGACATATTGTTTTTTATGTTATGTCTTTTCCGTTTCAGGACAAATGTTTCCCTATTACGAAACATTATAAAAGAATTCGTCTATATCATCAATGCATAAGAGCTTTCTTTATTGCGAAATTTATTTATGAGGAAGACGATATGCAGAAAATACGACCGGACCTGGACATCGGCGGAAATATTCAGCAGATGCGTTATCAGAACAAGCTCACACAGGATCAGGTGATCGCCCGTCTGAATCTCATGGGGATCCCAATCTCCAAGAGCACTTACGCAAAGCTGGAAACAAACCGTATGAACATCAAAGTCAGTGAACTGCTCGCACTCTCACAGATTTTGCACTGCGATGTCGGGGAATTTTTCAAAAATCTCATATGATTCGTTTTTTCACGTTCTCATAAGTTTTCTTTTCATGTAGTCCATTTCGTACTTTTTATTTTCCCACTCAGACCCACCATAGAATCCCCGGAAACACTACCGACAATTTCTCAATACACAAACAAAAAAACACCGCCAGTCATTTCTGACCAGCGGCATTTCTCATTCCATATCCATTTTTTACTTTCCGATAGAAAATAATCGTCAATACAGTTGCTGCGATCCACCCGAACGGCCACGCCATCCAGATTCCCGTACTTCCAAATCTGGGCGAAAGCATCAGTGCAAATCCGATTCGAAGAATCAGGTCCGGAATCGTCGCGATGACAAAGTAGATCATTGCCCCGGAACCACGGATGATCCCATCTGTCATAAGTTTCACCACGATCATGAAATACCATGGCGAGACGATCCGAAGAAACATAACACCTGCATGGATCGCCGCTGAGCTTTCTGCATTCAGGAAAAGTCCCATCATCTGCTGGCTGAATCCGAAATAAAGGACTACAAACGGAAGTGCTGTCAGCTCCGAAAGTTTCAGCCCTGTCCGAAATCCCATCGGAATCCTCTCCTGTTTTCCTGCGCCAATGTTCTGTGCCGTATAACTCGAAAGGCAGGAACCAAGCGTCATAAAAATATTGATCGCAAATGTATTCAGTTTGATCGCCCCGGAATATCCTGCAACGACTGCTGACCCATATCTGTTTACGATATCCTGGACAAAAAGGTTACCCACGCTCAAAACACTCTGCTGCAGAATACTCGGCACCGCAATTGCAAGGATCTGTACAAAAAGTTTCCTGTCAAACAGCGGCACTCTTTCCGTTCCTGCAAACTTCTGCAGTCTCACCAGCAATGTAACAAGCGCCAGCACCGCCGAAATCCCCTGTGCAATAAATGTCGCCCATGCAACACCGGCTACGCCCCAGTGAAGTTTCGCCACAAACAGAAGATCCAGGACAATATTTCCTGCCGATGATCCAAGCAGAAACCACAGCGGCGTCCTGGAATCACCAAGTGCAGTAAAAATCCCCGTACAGACATTGTACAGCATCAGAAAGATCAGTCCAAACACATAAATCTTAAGATATAGCACACCGTCCTGCATGATATTCTGTGGCGTGTGGATCCATTCCATCATATTGCGGCAGAAAAAATATCCATACACTGTCAGAATCACAGCAAGGCTCAGTGATGAGACAAAAGCCGTCGTGACAGCACGCTTCACACCCTTGCGGTCACCCGCTCCAAACAGTCTTGATACGATCACAGATGCCCCAAGGTTCATTCCCACAGCAAATGCCATAAAAATAACAGTGATCGGGTAAGACGCCCCAACCGCAGCCAGCGCATCCTCTCCCGCAAATCTTCCCGCGATCATACTGTCCGCAATATTGTATATCTGTTGAAAAGCCACACTGAACATCATCGGAAGCAAAAAACGCCATAACGTTTTATCCGGATGTTCCTTTGTCAGGTCTGTAACCATTTTTTCCTCTTTTCTTCACAAAAGGGACGATCGCTCGTCCCTCATGATTTCTGTAAAATTATAACTGATGTGTACTTCCGTTCAAAGTATCCGTAATGTCCTTGATGCTGACAGGCTTCGGGATATATCCGTTCATTCCCGCATCGCGGCAGTTTTTGCGGTCGCTTGCAAAGGTATTGGCTGTCATCGCAAAGATCGGAATATTGTTGTCATCGCGGTCACTGTGGCGGATCATCCTTGTCGCCTCCACACCATCCATGACAGGCATCTGCATGTCCATAAATGAGTAAATTTGAAAAATTGCACAAAACTACCCTGCTAATTTTATAAATGAGTCAAAATCATCGCTTTCCTTTGCACATTGGAAAAGATATCGATACTTTTCCAACTGAACAATGCCGCCCTTACACTGGCGGAAAAATATTTCAATTGACCATCGATACACATAACAAGAAAGGATCTCCTGTGTGGATAAAGCCACATTTGTACTGATGAATGCACGCAGTGCTTTGGGATTACCAAATGCTTTTTCAGGATAACTTAAAAGAACTACCGCATTTTCTATGCCGTTGCAGGAAAGCATAACAGCAACTGCCTGATGTCCATAATCCTGTTTTTTCTTTAAATGAGACTGGTGAAAGTACACATCTTCAATTGGATGTAATGCCCGTGACAAAGGCTTAGTCTTTGAAGCTATCGTGTCATCCACAATGCAGAAAACAGGATTTCCGGTACGTGCAGCTTCTGAATAAATAATCTCAATGACAGACTGCTTTAATGTATCTGAAAGTAATGAATCATTCCATTTCCCGGAATTAAGGAAATGAGCAATCGTAGTTCTGTGGCAGGAGCTGTTTTTAGCAAAATCCGTGGTTTTTCCATGGTATCCTGAGATAAAAATGCTGATCAGGATACTCATAAGATGATTTATGACCCGGTTCGAATAGAATTTGCATAAATTTAATTTTTTAAACTGGTTGTATATGAATGACGAATGATGTATAGTATTTGCGAGAGGCACCTTCTTTCTTGTGAATGTTGCAAATGTTTGTTTCGTCACTTTCATTATACAACATAATCAGATTTAAGGTGCCTTTCTTTTATGCAAAATCACGAACTTGCTCATTTATAGTATGTAATATATTCATCTGCAATATGATAGAATTTCATTTTTCTCCATAGATAATCAGCGAATACGCTGGTGGTATTTTTTCGGTATTTACTATAAAAAGATGGGGCGATTGCTCGCCCCAGACTTTTTTAGGTTCTCTCTTAGTGGTGGAGACTCACCAGCTTTTTAGAGTTGAATTGCTTCTTCTCTTTTACTATATTATACTTAGCATTTTTTATTTTGGCAATTGTTTTTCATCGCAAATTTCGACATATGGATTGGAAAAAGAATTTTTTATTTTTGTTCTTCTATCTGCAAATATTGTTCGGCAAGTTTAAGTATTTTTTCTGCTGTTTCTATCTGTTCGGCTGTTACTGACTTGGATGCGATGTAAAATGTGTCATAATCGCTTGCATGCCGGATTTCTTCTGCCTTTACAATCTTGCGTCCCAACTCACGAGGAAAAATTTCCGGTTGAACATAGTTTTTATTAAAATAGCTAAGTGTATCTTTATGACGTTTAAAGGCTACGCCTTCTTTTGCAAGAACAGCACAGATTGTATGAAATATACTATAATACGCCCTGTTATTTGCTCCTCGATACTGCCCTGCATCAAAAATAAGCTGCGCAGTTTCCAGATCTTCTCGTGCAACATTGAGGCGATGTCGTACTACATCCATTCGGTTTCCAATATCAGCGGACTCAGGCGGCTTCATATAGTACAACTCCTTCCTTCTGAACATTGGAATAGAATGGATAGGAGGATACCCAATGGTTAAAATGCTGCTGATTCTTGACTACCGGCATCATCCATATATCATGCTCAACATTATACTCAAATCCTAATTCGGATAATGCATCCGAATAATCATCCATTTCTTCCTCTGAAAGATCCACCAGAAGCATAATGTCCACATCTGAATCAGAAGTATAATCTCCCCTGGCATATGAACCATATAAAATCACGCTTTTTAAATGCTTCCCATATATCTTCTGTATTTCTGATAAGTACTGACTAAGCAATCTATGAATTGTCTTTGGCATAAACTCTTCCTCCTTTCTGTTATTTTAAGTATAAAACGGAGGATAGCTTTCCGCAATGTCAAAATATATTTTTCATCGCAAATTTCGACATAAAGATTTGAGAGAGAATTTCTTGTTTTTCTATGACAACGTAAAAAGGAACTCCTTAAAATAAGGAGTTCCTTCATTGTTAGTCGAAGTGACAGGATTTGAACCTGCGACCTCTGCGTCCCGAACGCAGCGCTCTACCAAACTGAGCCACACTTCGTTATTTCGTTGTTTAAATTTGTTATGTCGTTCAACGCAAGACATATTATATTATAGGGTATCGGAATTGTCAACAGGTTTTTTGAAAAAATTTAAAAAAATTTTCTGTTGGGATATAAGTGATTGTATCGTGTGTTTTGTTTGTATTATTCGAACTACAAGAAACATGCTTTGAGAGTTTCGCAAATTATCGCGGCAGTCGTCAAGATCTCCTATAAAATGAGGCATTTTGCCCGTTACTTTCTCTAATAATATATCCCCGCCCGCGGGGTGAGGCTCCGCGGGGCGGGGATATTATTTCTTCGGCGGTAGGAGCGCCGGAGATAGTGTTATATTGGGGCGAAATCTTTCATATTTCGCCAGTAGTGCCGGATAGCTGCAATTCAGAATAGTTACCCGGATTTATGTCTTTTAGGAAATCCTTTTTTCTTAAGAAATCCTTCCTTCTTTCATCTCAAATACCACATCTGCCACATTCATAGTGGATTTCCTGTGTGATACAAGAACCACCGTCTTCTCTTCTGCGGATTCTCTGAGGGATTTGAGTATGATGCCTTCGTTCAGAGAATCAAGGTTTGAGGTCGGTTCGTCCATGAGAAGGAACGGACTGTCGTGAAGGAAAGCGCGGGCGATGCCAATTCGCTGTTTTTCGCCACCGGAGAGGGTGTCTCCGAGTTCGCCTACTTCTGTGTCGTAGCCTTTGGGAAGGCGCATGATGAAGTCGTGGATGGACGCTTTGCGGGCGGCTTCCATGATCTCCTCGCGCGTCGCGCCCGGCTTGCCGATTGCGATGTTGTTGGCTATGGAATCATGGAACAGGTGGGTCTCCTGTGTCACGTAGCTTTCCATGTCGCGGAGATGCTTTGCAGGAATCTTTCGCACGTCTTCGCCGTCTACGTGGAGCGCGCCGGAATTCACATCCCAGAAACGCATCAACAGCTTGAGAAGTGTGGATTTACCAGAACCGCTCGCCCCGTGGATCCCCAGGATCTTTCCTGCCGGAATATCCAGTGAGTAATCGTCCAGAATCACTTCATTATCATATGCAAACGTCACATGCTCCGCATCTGCGCCAGAAAATGTCCATCCCGCAGCACCGTTACCAACATCCTGCTTCGCAGACACTCCCACTCCATCAGATGCACTGGCAGCATTCCGTTTTAAACCATCCACTGCCAAAGCAGACTTCCTCTGCCCTGCACCACTCTGCACATCAGCAGTCACATTCCTGCACGCCTGCACGCCAGGTGTCCACTCGCCCTCAACTTCCTCCACCTGCGGTTTTTCTTCAAGGATCGACAGCACTCTCTCCCCGCTCGCAAGCGTCTGGTTGAGGTTATTGGAAAGGCTTGACAGTGCCACAACCGGGCCGAAGGAGCCCATCATGGCGATCGTGCAGGTCAGCACACCGTCATATCCGATACTGCCCTGTCCATACAGATTCAGCGTCAGGAACAGCATCCCGAAAGACGCGATCAGGATCACCAGATTCGTCACTGATCTCTGGCTTCCTTCCATCTCGCTCAACTTCTTCTGCATCCCCGCCAGTCCGTCAGACCGCTTTTGCATCTCATCCGCACGTTTCGTGCCCTGCTGATACTGGATCGTCTCATCCAGACCACGCAGAGAATCCAGCACAAAACTGTTCAGTTCGCCAAATTCCGTACGGAATTTCATACCGCTGCCGCCGCCTCTTCTGCCGTTCCAGAGCGGGATCACAACGCCCACAACCAGATATGCCGCCAGTGCAAACACCCCTGCTGCCGGATGATATCCGCCGATAAAAAGGATCATCACCAGCGAAGTCAGCACTGCGATCGCGATCGGTGAGATCGTATGCGCATAAAAAACTTCCAGCAGCTCAATATCTGTCGTGATAATAGAAATCAGATTTCCCTTATCACGTCCCTCAAGCTTCGCCGGGCAAAGTTTGCGAAGCGCAGCAAAAACCTTATGCCGGATGATCGCCAGCAGTTTAAACGCAATAAAATGATTGCAGTACTGTTCCACATAATGCAGCACGCCACGCAGGACTGCCAGCACCGCCATCAGGATAAAAATCCCTTTTATACTGAAAGAACTCAGGAAAAAATCTCCCGAAAGTGCCGCTGGCAGCGTCATTCCAAGCGCGCCGTCAGCAAGTCCCCGCAGGATCGTCTGCCCCGCAAGGATCGTCAGAAAGATCGCACAAAGGTAACCGGCAGTTCCAAGCACGATTGCAAGCAGCATGATATGAAGCAACGGCTTGATCAAACCGATCAACTGCAGCATGATCTTCCCGGCACTTCTCCTCGAAGTCCCAGATGCAGAACCCATAGCTCCATCTCTATTCACTTCGCCACTCATCCAATCGCCCCCTTTCTGCCATTCTCAAACCTGGCAGCCCCGGAATTCACTCTCTTTCCAGAACCACCATTCTCAACTCTCACATCCATCCCAGAAATCTCACCATTTCCAGCCTTACTCTGCTGTCCGGCATTCACTCCATCAGCAGAGTTCATACCACTGTCAAAATTCCCGGCACTCTTCCCGGACTCAGAATACTCCTCCAGCACCCGCTGGCTCTCAAACAGCTGTGCATAATATCCATCCAGCTTCATCAGTTCCTCATGCACACCCTGCTCTGCGAACTCGCCGTTTTTCATCATATAGATGCGGTCCGCTTCGACAACATTCGCCAGCCTGTGCGAGATCAGGATCACCGTCTTTGTCTTTGCGAGCTCCCGGATGACCTCCATGATCATCTCTTCACTCTCAACATCAATATTACTGGTCGCCTCGTCAAAAATATAAACCGGTGAATCATGCAGTAACGCTCTCGCAAGCCCCAGTCTCTGCTTCTGTCCGCCAGACAGGTTACCTGCCTGCTCCTGAAGCTGTGTCTGCAGACCATCCTGTGTATCCAGAAACGCCATCAGGTTCATACGCCCGAGCACTGCGCGCATCTCTGCTTCCGTCGCGTCCGGCTTCGCCATCTTAAGGTTCTCTTCCACCGTTCCCTTGAACAGATAGCTGTTATGCCGCACCAACGTCACGTTTTTCATCAGAGATGCTTCCCGGATATCCCCGATCGGAACTCCACCGATCGTCACGCTTCCGCTGAATCCACGGTTTTTGCCGGACAAAATTCCCGCGATCGTGCTCTTGCCGCAGCCTGACTCACCCGCCAGCGCCACAAAACTTCCCGCCGGGATCTCAAACGAAACACCTTTCAGGATCTCCCTGTCTTCCTCATAGGAAAAATGCACATCCTCAAACTTCACCGCAAGCCCCGACTTCGCGCCAGATGCAGTCTTCACAGCACCTCCACGCATCGCAGATCCAGCCCTCGCGCCAGATCCACTCACAGCACCATCTCCATGTGCAGCCACATCCAGCTCCACACTTCCTGCCTCCGGCTCCGGAAGATCCAGAATCGCAAAAATCTTATCACTCGCCGCCATTCCATTCATCGCGATATGGAAAAAAGATCCCAGAAGCCTGAGTGGAATAAAAAACTCCGACGCAAGCAGCACGATCGTCACACAGCCCGCGAAACCAAGCCGTCCCGCAAGAAACTCTGAAACCGCCACGATCATTCCAACCGCCGCACCGCCATACGCCACGATATCCATCACACTCGTTGAGTTCAGCTGCATCGTCAGCACCTTCATCGTGATCCGGCGGAACGTCTGCGCTTTCTCATCCATCTCGACCGCTTTTTTGTCGTCCGCCTGGTAGATCTTGAGCGTCGTCAGACCCTGCAGGTTTTCCAGGAAAGAATCACCCAGTCCTGTGTAAATACTCCAGTATTTATTAAGAAGCTTTTTTGCGATCTTCTGCACTGCCACGATCGAAAGCGGGATCAGCGGCACGCAGATCAGAAGAACGACGCTCGCCTTCATGCTCACCCGGCAGAGCACCACAAACAGCGTCACCGGAGCCAATAAACTGTAAAAAAGCTGCGGCAGATACCGGCCGAAATACGTTTCCAGCTGCTCCACGCCTTCCGTGCTCACCTGCATGACTTCTGAAGTCGAAACCTGTTCGCGGTATGCCGGTCCGAGACGGAGCATTTTGTCGTAGATCTTCTGACGAAGGATTTTTTTGACATCCACGCTCGCTTTATAGGAGGCTGCCGCCGCCTGTCTCTCACAGACAAAACGCACTGCGATGCAGACCAGAAGTACAAGGACCGTCCGCTGCATGATCGCTGCATCAGAAAGTCCGTACAGCACCCGCTCCAGAAGTTCCGCGATGGAAAAAACTGCTGTCATCTGTGCGATCAGGGCAAGCCACTGCCAGAAAACCTGAAATCCGATGTATTTTTTTGCGTGGGACAAAAGCCCCACAAGTCTTTTTTTTATCATATTTTTCTCCGCTATTCTTCCTCTGCTGTTGAAATCGGTCTCACCGTTTTCACTCTTACAAAGAAATATAATACGTGGCATACCCACACAATTGCAATACAGATCCTCCCGATTAGGACATTTTTCATGCACAGAAATCCGATCGCCATGACTACAGTTACGGTTCCTACGATACGAAGTTTCGTATCCATGGTCATCTCTCGTCCTTTTACAAAGCTGTCCAGATGCTTCTGGTACAACCTGGTACTCAAGAACCAGCTATGTAGCCGCTCCGAACTTCTCGCGAAACAAAACAAAGTCGCCATATAGAATGGCACGGTAGGCAAAATCGGAAGCACCACGCCTACAGTCCCCAGTCCCAGACAAAGGAACCCTAATATTATCCATAATATCCTGAATGATCGCCTCATGAACACCTCCTACACCGTCAGCACAAACTTCCGTCCATGCACCTCAGTAACTTCCAGATCGATCCCATACAGCGCCTTAATGCTCTCCTCCGTGATCACCTCATTCGGATCGCCCTGTACGATAACTTTGCCATTACAAAGTCCAATAATCCGGTCAGAGAAATAAATAGCCTGATTGATATCATGCAAAACCATGATAATCGTCATCCCATACTCCCGGTTAAGCTTCTTGACAAGCTCCAGGATCTCGATCTGGTATCGGATGTCCAGATACGTCGTCGGCTCGTCGAGGAACAACGTCTCCGTGCCCTGTGCCAGCGCCATGGCGATCCAGACACGCTGTCTCTGACCGCCGGACAGACGGGAAAGCTCCCTGTCACGGTACTCTGTGACATTCGTTACCTCCATCGCCCACTGGATGTACTTCTCATCCTCATCCTTGTGTGCACCCATCAGCCCCAGATGCGGCGTACGTCCAAACGAGATCAGCCGCTCCACCGTAATGTCATCCGAAGCTGTATTGTACTGATGAACGATCGCAACCTTACGCGCAAACTCGTTCAGTCTCAGATTGCTGATATTTTTTCCCCTCAGAAAAATCTTGCCCTTGCCCGGAACAAGGTTCTTCGTCATCAGCGAGAACAATGTCGATTTACCACATCCGTTCGCGCCCATGATCGTCGTGATCCGACCCTTTTCGATTGTCAGAGAAGCCCCCTTGAGGATTTTATTCTTCCCGTATGCGAAATGCACATCCCGCACTTCCATCGCCGGCTTCTTCTTCCCTTCACCAGATCCCTGCTGTTCCCCGGCCGCAACACCAGGATTTCCAATCCCCGGCATTTCCTTCTTAAGCTGTTCAGTTTGCATACTTTCTGGACCTCCTTAAGAGAATGATAAAGAACGGACCACCGACCACGCTCATGATGACCGCAGCACTGATCTCATACGGTGCGGCGATTGTCCTTCCGATCGTGTCCGCGAGCAGGAACGTAAAAGCCCCCGCCAGCGCCGAAAACGGAACCAGCATCCTGTGGTCACTTCCGACCAGGATCCTTCCGATATGCGGCACGATAAGGCCAAGGAAACTGATCGCACCCGCCACAGCAGTAGAAATACTTGCGAGAAGCACCGCGATCAGCGAGATCACGATTCGCGTCGCATTGACATTCATCCCCAGGCTTCGCGCCGTTTTGTCCTCAAGTGACATCAGGTTGCATTCCCCGATAAACAGGCACGCAAGAAAAAGCCCCGCCACAACATAAGGAAAAAGTGTCGTCACATCATCCCATGTCTTCTGTGTGATATTCGCCTCAACGATCGAAGCCACACCGGAACGGCTGCCCCCGCTCATGCTGTTAAACGCACTGGAAAGTCCTGTAAAAAATGAATTCACAGCGACACCGGTCAGCACGATACGAAGCGGGCTCAAACCTCCCTTCCAGGAAAGCAGATACACCATAAAAAACGCGATCATGCCGCCAAGAAAAGCAACCAGCGGTGTAAAGAAGAAAAGCTTCGGTGCAAAAGCCGTGATCAGCACAGCTGCAAAACTCGCGCCGCTGGAAATACCGATGATCCCCGGGTCAGCCAGCGGATTCTTGAGCACCGCCTGGAACAAAACACCCGAAACCGCGATCGCAGCTCCCGCCAGCATCGAAATGATGATTCGCGGAAAACGAAGGTCATAGATCGTCGCCACATCGTCGATCCGCTCCACAAACAGCCCACGCATCAGAGTCCCAAACGAAACTTTGAGACTTCCGATGTTGATTGCTGCAAAAAACAAAACCACAAGCAGCACTGCCATGATTCCAAAAGACAGAACAGCCCGGATTCGTTTTTTTCTCTTAATATTCTTATCCATCCCTTAATCCTCCTGTTCTTCTGAATTGCCGCCCGATGCATTGTCCCCCGACTCTGCATCTGCCGCAGTTCCTCCGGCAGTACCGTTCTCCTGCGCTGCATTGTACTTCGCCGTAGCATCAGAACTCTCCGCCTGATTTACGGCATTTTCACTGTTGGCACGCGCTTTTTCCAGATCCTCGTCACTCTCAGGATAAAGGATCGGCTGCAGCTCATCCAGTGCCTGCGGATACTTGAACGTCGCACTCATGCCAAAATACTGGTACGTCAGGTCATACACACGACCATTCTTGACCGCATCAAAATGTTTCCAGATATCATTTGTCTCAAAGTCCTCTTTGAACATCTCCACGACCTGATCCGGCAGCGCATGCGCCGTTCGAAGGATGATATCCGGCTCCTTTGTCTTCATATCTTCTGTATTGACTGTAAGGAATTCCTGGTCGCTTCCGGCATAGACATTCTCGCCCCCGGCAAGCTCCACCAGACTTCCCACATACGAATTCTCCGTCGCAATGATATAACTTCCCGGCAGCCCCATGAGGATCAGGACCTTAGGATGCTCCTTGCCCTCATTCTTCGTCTTGTACTCGTCATAAAAATCCTCAAACTCTGCAACAAGCTTATTCGCCTGCTCTTCCCGTCCAAAGATCTCCCCGAGCTCCTGGATCGAGCGGTACATCCCCTGCACACTCCGAAGGTTCAGGAAAGCCCAGTCCGTTCCGATATTTTCATACTTCGGCTGCAGGTCAGACTGCAGAGAAGACGGGCTTAAGATCCAGTCCGGATTCAGGCTCGCCACGATCTCCATATCCGGGCTCATCGCCGTTCCCACCGTCGTCACGTCCTTATAACGCGCCGGGATCGTGGAAACACTGCTCGAGCAGACACCGACAAGATCCAGTTCCAGCTTGTCACAGATATCGGCAACCGCCGGAGAAGTCGCAACGATATTCGGGTTCGCGCCCATGCTGCGGACCTTCGCCCGCGCCGCCTCGACTGCCGCTTTTTCGACAGGATCTGTGATCTCAAGCATGGATTCGACACTGCCATCATTCACAGCCTCCTCCGTCGCCGTCTCTGTTCCCTCCGGGTGCTGGTCGACACATCCCGTCATCCCGAACACGCCAAGCGTCAGAGCCATCGACAACGCCACACCACGCCGAAGTCCACAAAATTTAGTCGTCATACTCATCATCGTCATCCTCTCCGCCCCATCTGCGCCAGTTTTTGCGGAAAAACCAGATCAGGAGAGCCGCAACCAGCATCAGTATAAGACCCGCCACGGTAATGGAGATCGTCAGCACAAGGATCGAACGGATCGTACCGCTCTCTGGAAGTGCAAGCCCTCCGTCCTCATCTGACACATCCTCCTCTGTCGAAAGGCTGAGCCCCTGCGCGCTGTTCAGTTCCTCATCACTCGCTGATGCATCCTCCGATGCACCCGGTGTCACCGCTGACTGAAGTCCGTCACTCGAAAGCCCCGTACTGCCGCCGGAAGCCGCAGCCGCCTGTGCATCCGTCGCCTCAGTCCCCGTTTCCGAAGAACCGTCCTCGCTGCTCTCTTCTTCAGAAGAAGCCGTGGTATCCAGCGTCTCTCCGGTCGTAGACGTATCTGCCGTTCCCTGGTCATACGTCTGCGTGCCGCCGCTCGCTTCGGTCACAAATGCAGGTGTCATCCCCACACTGTTCCCCTCGGAATAATTGCTCGGGTAAAAATAAAAGATAACATCCCTGCCCATCGGAGACACATACATGCTTCCGCGCACGATACAGTTTTCACTCGGAACCTGCATACACAGATCCGCTGTCGTTCCGTTGCTGTCAGAACCGGTCGCCGTAACCGCCGTGGAAGTACCCGACCATCCGGAATCCCCCACGTTCTGTACAGCGAACGACTGATTCGATGTATAGTCGATCAGCCCCAGACGCACCGTCAGATAATAATTCCCGGAATCCGTCACTTCCAGCATACCGCTTCCGTAGACACATCCCTCGACCATTCCCTGACCGGTCGTATAACTCGCCTCGCCGCCGGCATCCTCGATCTCGCCTGTCACCGGGTTTGAATAACTTCTGTTGATCGTACAGGAATAAACCGTGCCGCTCTCCGCGTGGACCGGTACCGCCGGGATTGCCGCCAGTACCGTCACTGCCGCGAGAATGCAGGCAGAAAATCTGTTTCTCAGAGTCTTTATCGTCATGAATCCTTTCCCTTTCCAGCATCAGTCTTATTTGATGATCCGGCTCTTTAGCTTATAAAAAATTCCCGCAAGCGCAGCCAGACTGCTGAGTACGGATGGGATCACCACTTTGCCGACATCCTCTGCGGTTTTGGATTTCGCTGTCGCTGTGCCGCTTCCTGTCGTACCTGCGCTCTCTGAAGCCACACCTGTTGCCGCCGTGCTCTTAAGTGTCGCTTTGGAAGAAGATGTAGAAGTTCCTGCCTTCTTCGCGCTGTCAGTTTTCTTACTGCTGGTAAGAGAAGTTGTTCCCGTCTTCTTGAGAGAAGAACTGCTCGAAGATTTAAGAGAACCGCCAAGGCTGCTTCCACCGAGGGAACTTGTTCCAAGCTTGTTTGTACTCAGTGTATTCCCTCCAAGACTGCTTCCTCCAAGAGAAGAATTCGTCTTGAGTGTATTGCTTAAGCCAGTCGTACCCGTTCCGGAAGCATCACTTCCACTGTTGTCCGTCTTCTCATTGGAAGAAGTATCCTTGAAAGAAGAATCGCTGTTGCTTGTCTTCTTGATCGTGCTCCAGTCAAGCTTCAGAAAAACAGGCTGCGTTCCAGTTCCTTTGGAAATGGAATCCATGATCGGGACAAAAACCTGCAGCGGTACATAGCCGTCTTTCAGAGCCTCGGAAATCATCGGGAAAGTCACGACGTCCGGATAATTTGTGCCAAAATTATCGGAAACTTTGGTGCCGTCTGAATATTTCTGATAGGAATCGATCGTAACATTTCCAAGAGATCCCTGCGGGCTTCCGTACTTGTCCAGTTTATAGCCCGTCTTGAAATATTTCAGCCTGCCGAGATAACCGTACTGACTGTTGATCGTCATTCCCTTGAAATCCATAGTCAGATAATACTTGCCCTTCTTGACGGTCAGTTTGATCGTGCGGTTGATTGCCTCATTGGACATGGAGGCAGTCTTCTTATCCGTCTTCACCATGGAACCGGTGAGCGAATATACACCGTCTGCCAGATTGTTGATATCAAGGCTGCTGGAGTTATTCGTGTTACTGCTGCTGTTATTATTGTTGCTGTTATTACCACTGTTGCTGCTGCTCGCCTGTTTCTTCAGATTCGTGATCGCTGTGGAAAGTGCAGAAGTCTGTGCGTTGACCTCACTCTGGGTCGCCTCATCATTCTTATAAACCTTCTCAGCCGCTGTGATCGCACTCTTGAGAGATTTCAGCGTAGCTTCCGTATAAATATCCTCTCTTCCGGACAGATTCTGGGCGGTCTTGAGCATTTCATAGAGACTTGACTTGTCCACCTTGACCTCTGTCACCTTCTTCATGTTTTTCATAACATAATTCAAGTTTTCGGTACTTTCATCAATCTCCGACTGCTCTGCATCTGCGTTTTCAAAAACTTTCTTCGCGCTGTTATAGGCACTTTCCAGACGCTTATAATCCGATGCAGCATAAACATCCGCATTCTCCAGGATCTCAGATGCGCTGCTCAACGCTTTCTTAAGTTCCCGTCTGTCACCACCTGTGATGACAAGTCCCTGGATCGCATTGTCGATCGCTGTCACACAGAGATTGACCTGTGTCTGGCTCGCTTCCTCGTCATCATAGATCATCTGCGCCTTGTCCCGCGCTTCCTGAAGGACTGCAAGCGTCGCCGGATCATAAGTCACATCGTCAGCGTTCAGATAGCTGTCTGCAACTTCGATTGCTTTCCTAAGTTCGCTCTTATCAGAATCTACGATATTTTTTGTAAAAACATTCACCGCTCTCGTAAGGACAAGTGTCTCATTGTCTACGATTCCCTGATCGACATTCATGTTGGAATTTACCGCTTTTGCAGTTTCGATCACCTGTGAAAGAGCCTGGATCTGCTCACCGGCAAAGCCCTGGCTGTCTGCATTCAGGTTTGCAAGAAGAGATTCTGCCTCGGAAATCCCGGAAGTAAGCGCACTCTTGTCGGTCTCGGTTCCGCTGATCTGTTTCAGGTCAGACCAGTCAAGCACCAGACGCGCATACTGTCTGCCGCCGCCACCGATCGCTTCCATGACCGGAACATAAACCTGTGTCCAGAGAAGGCTGCGGTTCAGATCGATCGGGATCTGGATATAATGCGGATAAAGCTTGCCTTTGACATTCGCATCCGTTCCTGTCTTCGGATCGTTGTAGGAATCATATGTGCCATCGTAATAAGACTCTACACCTGCCTCAATACCGCCGACATTTCCCGCATATTCCGCGGTCTCTTCCTGTACCTGCACTTCCCCTGCATTCTCTACAGAAGCCTCTGCGGATGTATCTTCGGAATCTGTAAAATCTCCGAAATCATCTCCACTCTCCTCTTCTGTCTCTGCCACAGCCTCTGTCTGTGCATTCTGCACGGAAGTTCCTGCGGATGGAGGATAAACCTCATCGATCCAGTCCGGAAAATACCAGAATTCTGCGAGATATCCTGTAAAATCCTTCTTGCCGAGTTTGGTGGTAAGCGGGGTACATTCAATACGGAGTTTCAGGCTGTCTCCGTCTTTGATAAGCTGGAATGGTTTTACCAGTGCCGCATTTCCCATGGAAACCTGGTCTGCGGAGGCATGCTGGAGAGAGCCGCCGATCTCATAAACACCATCGTATATGGTATTTGCATCTGTTTTTTCATAAAGTGCACTCGCTGCTGCCTGCAGAAGCTGAATGCTCTTGTCTACCATGGACTGTGATGCGTTTTCATCTGCACAGACCTGTGATGCAGCTGCGATCACTGACTGAAGCTGTGCAACAGAAGCGTCATCACTGGAAGAAGTGTCCAGATTCTGTGCCTTGCTGACCAGATCCGTAAGGCTGCTCTTATCAGCTCCCACGCTTAACTGTGCCAGTGCATCCGCTGCTGCCTGCGCACATTCCTGTGTTGTCAGTTCGTCCCCCGCAAAAACTGTCATTGTCATGTTGCTTCCCGGAATCAGGATCGTACCCGTCTGCACCAGACTCAGCCCGACCAGAACTCCGACAACCTTCTTCGATTTCCTCATTCGGTTCTCCTTTATTAACGAACCAAAGACCGAAACATAATTTCGGCCTTTGATCATTATTCTTGAAAAAAAATTATTTCACTTTGATGGTAACTGTCACGTCTTTGGTTCCTGCATTGTATTTGCCCTTTGCAGCAGCCTTAACTCTGACTTTTACTTTGTAAGTTCCTGCTTTCGCTCCTTTTCTTACTGAGAGCACACCTGTCTTTGCATTTACTGTGACAACGCTGCTTCCGGAAACTTTCTGGTAGGTTAAAGTTCCTTTGCTGTTTACGCTTGCACCGAGTGCTACGGTTTGCGCTTTTTTCTTGAGGTTTGCGGCTTTCACAGTTGCAGAAGTTGTCTTAACCTTGATGGTCGGAGCCGCCTTGGTAACTTTGACGGTCACGGTCTTGGTTGCTGCATTGTAGTTAGAGGAAGAAGCGGCACTGATCGTGATCTTTGCGGTTCCAACAGCTTTGGCAGTTACTTTGCCGTATTTGTCAACGGTTGCAACTTTGGTGTTAGAGGATTTATAGGTAAGTTTTCCAGGTGCTTTCGCTCCCAGTGAAAAGGCTTTGCTTCCAAGGGCTGTGGTATAAGAAGTCTTTGTTCCGGAAATCGTCTGGCTTCCTTTGGAAACCTTAACGGTCACGGTCTTGGTTGCTTCTTTGTATCCGTTTTCTGCGGCTGCGGTGATCGTGATCTTCGCAGTTCCGACACCCTTGATGGTAACAGTTCCTTTGCTGTCTACAGTTGCGACAGAAGTTTTGTCTGACTTGTAAGTCATCTTTGTCTGGGCTTTTGCACCAAGTGAAAATGCCTTGTCGCCGAATTTCTTATTGAATGTTGATGTTGCGGAAATTGTCTGATCCTTTTCTTTGGAGATCGGAGCCTCAGTCTCGGCAAAATCCTTGTCATCAGCAGTTGTCTTTGTGATGGTGCTGTAATCCAGTTTCAGGAAAACGTTCTGCTTGCCGCTTCCTTCGCTCAGTGCTTCCATAACCGGAACATAAACCTGAAGCGGAACATAGTTGCAGTCATCGCCATCCTCGATTGCTTCAAGAACAAGCGGGAAGGTGATAGCGTTCGGATAATCTGTGTCAAAATCATCTTCAAACATGCTTCCGTCTGAGAACTGCTGATAAGAATCAATCGTTACATCCGCAAGATCTCCGACCGGATTTCCATATTTGTCGAACTCAAATCCTGTCTTGTAATAGCTCAGGTTCTTGAGATATCCTCTCAGACTGCTGACGTCCATTCCGTTGAAGTTCATGCTGATGTAAGGAAGACCATCTTTTACTGTCAGTTTAATGTTGTGGTTGATCGCATTGTTGCTCATGGAGTAATCAACCTTGTTTACTTTGTACATCTCACCCTGTACCTTGTAAACACCGTCGCTCAGTTTGGAAACCGGGTTGTCGATGTTGTCAAACTTGCTTAAAGTATCCCAGTACAGTGTAATGGTAGAATCAATATTGAATTTACCATTGTCAAAATCTACTCCGGAAACTTCGCCATTGAGATTTTTCATTGCCTCAACATACAGATATACGTTGTTGATGTAAGTCTGGCGAACGCCGTCCAGCGGAACTGTAATGTCTGTAACTACCGGATTCTCACCGATGGTCGGTGCTTCCATAACTTCTGTGGAGTAGGTAACGCCGTCCATGGAAAGTCCCTGGCTGGTATCGTTGTTCGGGTAGTAGCCGTTGTAACCAAGAACATAAAGTGGTTCACCGCTGGTTCCGGAAACCATCTTGTAGGTCAGCCACATCTTACCGGAATCATCGACACGGAGGTAAGCAGAAGCTTTTTTGCTCTCTCCAACAAGGCCGTGGTCTACAACTGCGGTACGGTCCTTGATATCAATGAGATAAAGTCCCGGTTCCGGTGTTTCTTCCGGTGCATCCGGAATGACTTCCTGCTCGATCTTGACGCCAAGTGCATTCATGGTTGCTGTCTTGATCGCGTTGGAAGAATAAGTAGCTCCTGTTACGGTATCAAGGTCATTGAGCTTCTGGGCATCGTTCATGTAAAGTCCAACAAGACGGTCTTTCATGCCTTTCTCATCAAACGTTCCATTGATCGCTGTGCTCAGATACATCTGATTGTCCTTGTAATGTGTTCCCTTGAAATCATTTCCGGCAAGGTCAACTGCTGTGATACGTCCGTCCTTGACGGTTACCTGAGAAGTTACATTGTAGTTTCCGAACTGCTCAACGACTGCGGTGGAAACTTCTGTTATGTAGTTGAGGGAAGGATCTCCAGATTCCTTTGCTCCTGCATAATCAATCAGGAGGTAAGCATCCGGTGCATATCCCATTGCATCTACATACATGCTTAAATACACGCCGTCTGCGCCAAAAGCATCTTTCGGGATTGCAAAAGAGATCGTCTCCGGTACTTCGTGGTTTCCGCTTCCGTCAGCCTTCGGAACATCCTGTGTTGCCACGATATCTGCATCTACTGTATCTCCGGAAGGTTTGGTTCCCTGATAAACTTTGAAATCATACGCATAATCTGTCAGAGTTCCTACGGTTACGCTTCGAAGGTTTGTCTGAATTTTTGGTGTTCCGTCTGCCTCAAAAGTCAGAGTACCGAATTTACCCGGGCATGCAACTGCTGCGGAATCCTGCTCCAGATTGTGTGCATTCTTGAGTGTCAGCGGAACGATATAAGTCTTGCTGGTGTCAAAAGCAACTCCATTCAGAGTAACGGTTCCTGCAGTCTGTGTATCATCGGAGAAAAAATCGATCCCGTCTTCGGAATCAGAAGCAACTGTCTCTGTATCTACCTCATCTGTAGTTTCTTCCTCGATCACATCTACATCACTGTCTGTATTTTCTTCTGTATCTTCATCGGTGATCTCGATGTCTGTACTCTCGTCCTCTGCTGTATCTTCTGGTGTTTCTTCTGTGACTTCGCTGCCAAAATCCTCTGCGGTCACTTCAAAACCCGCTGCATCGTCATCAAAAGCCATGACCGGTGCTGCTGCCATAGATACGGAAAGCATTGTGGCAAGAAGTGTGGTTGCAACTTTCTTTTTCATAATTCTGTTCTGCCTTTCTGAAAGTTTCCAAAAGCCGCTGTGCACATGGCACAGGCGGCTTCTGGATCATATGATGCAAAAAACTTCTGGTTGTTATCGCTTAGCGGACACGTACTGTAACAGTTACTGTCTTATATCCGCTGTTGTAGTTTCCTTTTGCTCCTGCGTAAACGCGGATAACTGCTTTGTAAGTTCCCTTCTTCATGCCCTTCTTCACTGTGACACGTCCGTTGGATGCTACACTGATTGCGGAACTTCCGGAAACTTTCTTATAAGTCAGTTTGCCTTTGCTGTTTACACTTGCACCAAGGGAGAATACCTGTGCTCTGCTTCTGAGATTTGCGTATCTCACATTTGCAGAAGTTGTCTTAACCTTGACGGTCGGAGCTGCTTTGGCAACTTTGATGGTTACTGTTTTTGTAGCTGCCTTGTAGTTGTTCTTTGCTGCTGCGGTGATGGTGATTTTTGCTGTACCAACGCCTTTGATGGTTACTTTGCCGTTTTTGTCTACGGTTGCAACTTTGGTGTTGCTGGATTTATAGGATACGGTTGTTTTTGCTTTTGCCTTGAGGGTGAAAGCTTTGTCACCGAATTTCTTGTTGTATGTACTGGATACGCCTGTGATGGACTGAGATGACAGTTTCACAAGTTTTGCTTTGGCATCTGCAAGTGCCTTGGTTGCTGTTGCAATGTCTGCTGCGGATGGTTCTTCTGCTGCAAGAGCTTTCTCTGCTGCTGCGATTGCCGTGGTCAGAATCTTATAGGATGCGGAGGTGTAAGCAGAGGAGGAAAGTTTCTTCGCTGCTGCTACGGCATCTTTGAGGGTCTTGACGTCGGATGCGGTAGCTACTTTCTGGAGAGCTGCTACTGCGTCAGTAAATGCTTTGATCTGAGCTTCTGTAATGTCCTCATCTACAGTTCCGTCAATCTCATCGTAAGCTGCCTTAGCTGCTACATAGCTTGCCTTGGTGTACTGAGATGCACCCAGAGCTTCGAATGCTCTCATGGCTTTACCGAGGTCGCTTGATGTTATTGTGAAGGAACCGTCTTCATTCTTGGTGATGCTGTACTGTGCTGTACGAACCATATCTTCGAGAAGTACCTGTCCGTCTGTACCATCTGCAAATGTCCATGTGCTGTCCTGAATGTAGGTTGCACCTGCGCCTGCTGCTGGTTTAATTACATTTGTTCCAATAACTTTAGTTCCATTGATAACATACAGTTTACCGATAGAAACATACTGAATGCACGGAGTTTCGAATGTAACACCATCAAGGATCAATCCTGTAGCATTGTTTGTCTGAGATGTAAATCCCCATGTATTTGCAATAAGTTTTCCGCTCTTGTCTGCGGAACTGTCGATCACACGACAGGTTCCGAGATAAGCCATCATTCCCTGTGCAAGTGTCAATGTATGTCCATTCAGGTCAAGTGTAATGTTTTTATAATAAGTTTCAGATGCTGCTTCGATATCTTTGTTCAATTTTACTGTCTGACCTTCTGCTGCAAAGGAAGTAGCTGATCCTGCTTTTTCATCAGAAATTTTAGCTGCTATACTTCCGTCTGCATTGTAAATAGTCATTGCCGGATCTGTGACATCTGTATCTGTTGCATCTACAACTGTCTGATATCCTGCATAATCGCCCTCTGTTACATCCCCAAGAGTTTTACCAGTTGGAATGGTATATGCCTGGCTGTTAACAGTACCTTTTGTTCCTTTGAAATATCCGCCTTCAATTGTAACTGCATATCCATTTGCATTGATTGCATATGCATTCTTTCCTGTAGCAGTATAAACTCCGCTCTTGATGGTAACCTTTCCACTTCCACTGGATGTAAGAGCTGCGCCTCTGCTTGAAGTAGCTGAAGCAGTTACATCCTCAACTACAACATCTCCGTTTCCACTGAATGTAAGACCGCCCTGAATCTCATCATCCTTTACAATCATTTCATCTGCTGCAATGACAACTGAACCACTTACCTTATTACCTGTAAAGACTGTAGTTCCATTTTCTCCCATAGTTTGTTTATATGATGTTATGGTCGAATTCGTAACAGTCACATTTTCATTGTTGCACTGACTAACATCAACACCTTTTTCAGATTTACAATTGTCCACTTTTACGTCAATTCCTGACTGCATGCTGCCAAATTCCACAGCATACAGAGTATTTTTCGCACCTGTTAAAGTACAATTTGTCAAAGTAACTGTAACATGCGGAAGACCAGTTAAATATAAGCCACCATTGTAACGAATCTTATTTCCTATCTGACCAGTAATTGCAATTCCATCCGCTGTTAAAGAACCTTTTTCCACTGAGATGGTACTGTCAGATCTATTGGTTCCTTCTTTACATGGAACACCTGTAATTTTTCCAGCCTTTTCTGCACTGCTGTCAATAATCATTACATCACCTTTAATTCGAATCAGGTTATCTCCCTGATCCAGTACATGACCATTCAGATCCAGTGTGCCACCCTTGATTACCAGTGCCTCTGTCAGAGTTACATCTTCATCCAGTTTCACAGTAGTTCCAGCCTTCATATTGATAAGCTGTGTCATGGTATCTGGTTTTACATCATATTCTTTTTCTACTGTAGAAGTTGCAGTTGTATCATCGCTTACTTTTGTTACATTTTTCCAGTCCAGACCAATGCAGGCATCCTGATATACGCCCATAATTTCAATATGCATACGAGTTGCAACTACGTTCTGTTTCAGATCCGGTACTGTAAAGCTGATCTGGGATGGTTTCCTGCTTCCATTGATCATTGTCTTTTTATCTACACGTGCTTTATAACGCGCACCTGTTTTGGAGTTTGCTTTTCCACTGAGGAAATCCTGTGTATTTTCATAGATTGTCCAGTCATCCGCTCCATCAGATCGTGTGGCTCCCAGCTTATCAGAAGAAACCGCTCCTACCGCTGTTGTCATAGTTGCGGTACCATCTTCGTGGATAACCAGTGTTGCATTTCCCTTGAAGCATCCTGCTGCCATGGAGGTATGTTTCATGTAATCTGCAGATGTATATTCATTTGTTGATGCAATGTGTCCAGCATTCAGAAGTTCGATTGGAAGGCTGTAAGTTCCTGCTGACAGTTTCTTTACAAAATCTCCACGTCCCACTGTTACCTGAACAGAAACAGCTACCAGTTTATCCATCGCATTTTCAAGATTATTAAGAGCACCTTCGATATCCTGTTTGCCGCCTCTTACATCAATCAGATCCTGTGCCTCTGTAAGTACTGATGCGATATCTGCTTCTTTCCAGCTCTCTGCTGTATAATCTTCTTCTTTCAGATCCTGTGCTTCTGCCATTTTTGCTTTCAGCTCTGTTGTATCCCATGATTTTATCAGATATCCCATGTAAGTGTTTATGGAGCTTTTGCAACTATTAAGTTTCGCAGTAGTCTCACGATTTTCGATTGCTGTTTCTGCATTTGTAATCGCTGACTGTACACTGTTCCAATAGTTACTTACACTTTCAACACTATAATCTGTTTCTTTCAGTGCTTTCGCTTCTTCAATCTTAGCTTTCAGTTCTGTCGGATCACCGGCTTCGACCAGTTTGCCCATAGCGTCTGCCAGTGCAGTATTCGCTGCGTCTACAGTCTCCTGAGATTCTTTTGCTTCCAGAGCTGCTTTTGCTGCGGTCAGGGCTTCTGCGATTGCATCTTTGTTCTCATCCCAGGTTGCTTTTGTGTAAGAATTTTCTTCGAGGGCTTCTGCCTTTGCGATGGATGCCTCAAGTTCTGTGGTATCGACTGCAACGGCAACTGCCTCTGCTTTGGCATAGTCCAGTTTCAAGAATGCGTCCTGTGCACGGTTCATTGCTGCGATGGTGATATTTACATAGACACCGTCGGTGGTTTTGTCCGGGATGGTGAAGGTGATGGAGTTTACGTTTCCTTCTTCATCTGTGGTGTATTCTGCATCGATTGTCTCTGTGGTTGTGTCACCTTTGTAGATCTTCCAGTCTTTGGAAGCGGATGTTGTCTGGCCAACTGTCACATTCTGGAGCGGAACGGTTACACGGGCAGTTCCGTCCTCGGCTACTTTGAGGGTTGCAGTTCCTGCGATACAGCTTGCTGCCATGGAATCTTTCTCTGTATCTGTGGCATTTTTGAGAGATGCCGGTACGCTGTAGATTCCTTTTGCAAGTTCGGTGTTGGCTGTACCGAATCCGGTCTGGGTAGTTTCGTCTGTGCTGTCGCTTACTGCTTCTGCACTGTCAGTGAACTCTTCTGCTTCGTAGGTATCGGTAAATGCTTCTTCAGTGTCCGCGAAGTCAGCCTCTGCGGTGTCGGCTGCAACTTCTGCAGATGCGTCTGCCTGAGCATCCTCTTCAATCACAGCTGCTTCCACATCAGCTGCTTCGTCCTGCTGGTCCTCCATTACGATCTCGCTTGTGAAATCAGCTGCGGATACTGGTGCTACGGATGTTGTTGCCAGTAATGCCGCCATTGTGCAGGATGATACACGTAACCATAAATTCTTTCTTCTCATTTTGTTCCTCCTTTATTTGCAACCACGGGATTGGTTACTTTACGCTAACTCATCTTCTATGAAACTAACACGCGCAGTTAGTTAAAGTCAACTGTTTTTGTTCGTTTGGTTCCCATAGGGAACGAAGTTAAAATTCTGAAACCCGCTTAAAATGCGGGTTCGCGATTTTTTTGTGTGAAAAATCGATGAAAAAAGTCGATTTCGGCGGGCATTCTTTTTGGGGATTTTCCATCCTTTTTGGACTCAAAAAGGGATACAAACAGCATATATGATGCTGTTCATATCCCTTAATTTTAATTTGTTCTCTATATTATTATCTGGTAACTTCCAACCATTTTTCTACGGTGTCTTCTTCTTCGCTGATGACTTCTGCGATTTCTTTTATTAACATGCCCCTCTGAAAAAGAGCTTTTGCAGTTTTTTTACGCTCTTTCGCTTCTCCTATAGCCTCTCCTTGCGCCATACCTTGCGCCATACCTTCCTGGCGCATTTCTTCCCTCATTTCTTCCATCAACTCTTCCAATGCTTCACACATACTACCTGTCCCTCCTTCTGTCTCTTTTAGTTCTGATACTCGTTTCGCCAAAACCTCACTATGCATTTCATCTGCGTTTTTGCAATGTAAATCATGCATTAATCGCCCCAAAGCTGTGTCTTCGTCCTGAATTGAAGACTTCACATATATGATATGTGAGCCATCTCCAAACGTTTCCCCCGTTTCTTCGATGACTCGATCTGCATGATAGACTGGCAAGCCTTTTCCCTGTACATCATCTCGTGTAATAAAGATCACATAACTCTCAGGCAGCTCCTCATAATCCTGACCCGGATTTAATGTATTCATATCCAGCAGACCGCTGTGATAGCGCGCTCTTTTCGGCGATGCGCCTTCTGATTCCTGCTGAATCTCTACATTGTACCGCTTATCTTTATTGTCTCTTGCCACGCAGTCAAGGATTGCTGATCTTCCCTGTAGATTCTTGTAATCTTTCTGAACAATGTGATCCACAACCTGCAGATTCTTCATTTCCATTATGATACGCAGAATATATTCTGCACATTCGCGTTTCTTCAGTACATTTCGCATGAAGATATCATTCATGATCGTAAGTTCTTTTATTACATCTTTGTATCTTATGTAACGCTGTTCCAGTTCATTGTCTGGAGCTGTACCAGTAGTTCCCATTTCGATAACGTCCTCCATTCGTAATGATAAAATAATTTCGTAGTGTACTTTGTATGTAATTATTTATCAACTTGAAACGTATTTCTTAAGAGTATTATCGGAATGTATTTTTAATTTTCTGTTTGTGTTTCAAAAAATTTTCAGCTCTTGTGCAGAGAAAGTTTTTGTGTATCATCCCCTCGCTTATAGTACTTTATGTTCTTAATTTTAGCAGGAATTGTGTTTGTGGTCAACGAAAGTTTTTATAAACATTTTTTCCTGCTTTTTTTGTTTTTTTGTTTTGTATGGGGTAGAGTGTCCTGTGGACACGCAGATTGTTGATTTCCCTCACATCCAGAAAGTCAACAGTGCCGTGCTCTCCGGCATATGCGCCTTCCCCGCAGTACAAGTCACCGTGATCATGATCATTCCCTTAATATTCCCATGACTGCTCCGCGTAAACCGACACGCGCTCAGCGGGATTCTCACCTTATTCGCACGAAGATCAACTTCGCACAGCTGCCCATGATTCTCATACTTAAGGGACGAAAGCCACCCCGTCATATCCTTGCCATCGATCCGGGAAATGCCATGTACCGGACAGATCGTAAGCTCGAGCCAGCTTCCCCGGTTATTATTACGGATCACCGCAATATGCTCAAACCCCTGATGTGCCATGGAAAGGCGTGGGCCGCCGCCGGTACGGTTCACCTGATGAAGCGCGATCCCCACCTCATAATTTCCCTTTTCAAGGACTTTTTCCAGGAAATTCGGCGTAGAAGATTCCTGCGAGATCGTAGTATCTTTTTTTACCTGTGTATCACTTCTGGTGATAGACAGAAGAAGTTCATAATCGACATTTTCTATCAGCTGGCGAAGCGATTCCTGCCGGGATCCTTCGCTCACTCCCAGACGGGTCAGATAAGACTGCGTGGACTGCAGAATGCGCTCGTACATCCTGAGTGCACGGATGCCAGCCTCAGTAAAAGTATACTGTTCCGTCAGATACCCATAATTTACACATTCCTTAAAAAAACGACTTACCGGACCGTGGCTCACACCACAGATATCAGCAACAGTCCCCACACAGCCACGCTTTTTTTCAATTTTTTCTAGAGTCATCAGATAGTTAATCTGAAGCAGTGAAGGATGGAGTAGATCTTTCATAGTTTATGTATATTCCTTTCCAGTAAAAAAACGAGCCAGTCTTACCATATATGAACATCCAGTTCCCTGCTGTTCCAGTCCACCGGTTCCTCGTCCTCATTCGCAAACGCGATCAGGGCATTTCCCTCGATAACAGGGTCCTGTCTCTGAATTGAAAATTCAAAAACATCAGAAGGAATGACAGGTTTCCCTTTATGCAGTTCCGCACGGATCCATTTTTGCTGATCTTTGTACCAGAGACAGCCCAGATTACTGTCCGGCTCCGGATCGATCTCAAGCTCAAACCAGCTTTTTCCTTCCTCGACATGAAGCCTGATATTCTGAGAAAAATCATGAAATTCCCGTGCGAACCTGCGGGGATACGTTTTTTCCATATAATAAATCCCCATCAAAAAAACATAGTCTCCAGGTGCATACCGATAACTCAGATCCGTATACCGCAAAACTCTCTCAAAAGTCTCTCCATAATTCACAAAATTGCAAACCTGCCGGACTGTCTCCTCGCTGACGATATGCTCCATACGGCAGGCATCTTCCCTGGCAGTTTCACTTCCCACACCGACAAACTGCAGAAACTGAGCAAAAGTCTCATGCCGATACCCACACTCCGCCCCCGTAATCCGCCCAAGCTCCGTAAGGCAGACACTCGTCCCCTCCGGCGAAAACTCAACATAACCATGCCGTTTCATCTGACGAAGATAATAAGAAAGCTCCTTCTCCGAGATCTTCAACGCCTCACTGACATCCCCAACCCCAAGACAAGGTCGCCTCTGCGCCATATGGCACAGCTCCTCCAAAATATCCTCCTCAATCTCCCTCCGTGAAGAAGGCATTCCAACCCCAATCCCCGCAGAAACCACCCTCTCCCCACGTCCAGAATTATAAACAGCCATCATCAAACCTCCTCATGCACATTTCTCGCATGTACGTCACGCAAAACTTTCGTTAGTTTTCTCTAATTATAATCACCCCACCCACCCCCGTCAATAGCCCCAGGCGCTTTTCGCGCCAGCGAAACAACCCTCCAACGCAACTACCACCTCATCCTAAACGCCAGCGCTTTTCGCGCCCAGCGAAACAGCCCTCCGCGTGGTCAGGAGGGGAGCGCGAGGGGAGAACGACCTTCGCAACTATGAGTGCCCTCCCCTCGCAAGGCTTTTCAAAGCCCTTGTCAGACTCAATAATATATCGTATATTATAACTAACACACAAAACTCGCCCGCCAGCGTCGGGCAAAAGGAGACCCCACTATGATAGATATACACAACATCAGCACCCACTGCACCCGTACCGAATTCGTCGGCACCACCGTCCTCGACACCATCGGCCTCGTCATCTCCGGCATAGATGACACCTTACTATCCACCATGAACATCAGCACCAAATACCACACCCTCGGTCTCTTCAGCTCCCGGACCGGAGCCGCCGGTCAGATCACCGCAATAGACGACGCAGTCAAAGCCACCAACACCGAAGTCCTCTCCATCGAATTTCCAAGAGACACCAAGGGCTGGGGCGGCCACGGCAACTACATCGTGATCGGCGGTAACGATGTTTCCGATGTACGCCATGCGATCGAACTCGCACTTGAACTCACGAAAAAAAATGCCGGAGAGCTGTACATCAGCGACTCCGGACATCTTGAATTTACATTTTCCGCCAGCGCAGGCGCAGCCCTGCAAAAAGCTTTCCACGCTGTACCGGGACAGGCTTTCGGCTTCATGGCAGGATCCCCTGCTGCGATCGGCCTCGTCATGGCTGACACCGCAATGAAAGCTTCCGCCGTCAACATCGCCTGCTACATGACCCCAAGCATCGGCACCAGCCACTCCAATGAGGTCATCCTCGGTATCTCCGGCGATGCCAGTGCTGTCAAAGCCGCCGTCCTCGAAGCCCGCCAGGTCGGCCTCGAACTCCTCATCGGCATGGGCAGCTACCCCGAAATCCCCGGTACACCGTACCTGTAAATCAAAAAAGCCCGCGCCCCACACCACTCATCCAACCGACAAGTGGTCCTGAGGTACAGGCTTTTTATTATATTCATTAATAATTGAATTTAGTTAAGCTGGTAAACATCTGCATACTGCAGTCCGAAGCTCAGTGCCTCGCTGTGGCTGCTGCAGTAGATATCTACGTGTCCGTATGGAGTTCCAAGGTCTTCTACGGTGTAAACGTTGCCGTTGATGAGAAGTTTGGTTCCGAACGGTACGCCTGCCATGGCTACGGTACGTCCTGCTACCGGCATGGTTCCGCTGGCTGTTGCGTTTCCTGCTGTTCCGCAGCAGATCGCACAGTTACAGTAAGCAGTCAGCTTGAAGTTTCCAAGGTAAGTTCCCTGACTGGAGTCAGAAGAAGAACTGCTGTCGCTGGAAGATGTATCGCTGCTGTCAGAAGAACTGTCAGAGCTTGTATCCTCGCTGGAATCATCACTGGAAGTATCCTCTGTTTCACCTGTATACTGGCTGTCATCATCGATAGTTCCTGCATTATCATCCTCAGAATAATCATCGGAGCTGTCAGAAGAACTATCCTCTGTGTAGGAATCATCACTCTCATCATAGGACTCGTCCTCAGAGTAATCCTCGTCACTGGATGCATCCTCGCTGTAATCAGAAGAATCCTCACTGTAAGAATCCTCCTCATTTGCAGCTTCTGCTGCCGCTGCCTCGGCTGCTGCCTGAGCCGCTGCTTCCTCAGCTGCACGCTCCTGCTCAGCCTGCTCCATCAGGACTGCGATATCATTGTCTGCGTTGTTGACCTCTGCCATCAGAGCATTTGCTTCTTCCTGACTTGCGCTGATCTGATTTACATAGGAGCTGATGTTATCGCTTGTTGTAGCAACAAGGTTCTGAACCTCCTGCTGCTTGGAGCCTTTCTCTGCGAGCATAGTATTGATGGAAGCGGATTCCTCCTCGATCTTCTGCTGCTGATCGGCGATATTCTGCTGTGTTGCCTCGTATTTCTCAAGCATGTTTCTGTCGTATTTGGACAGCTCGGAAATGTTGTTTGCCTGATTCAGGAGCTCGGAAAGACTTCCTGCTGAGATCAGTGCCTCAAACATGGTTGTGCCGCCGTGCTCATATATGTACTGGATACGGTCGGACATTGCTTCCTTCTGCTTGATGGCTGCCTTCTTCGCACTGGCGAGTGCAACCTTGACTTTGTTTAACTCGTCCTCTTTCTCAGCGGCCTGTGTGCTTAACTGGGAAATGCTCTCTGTCAGTTCATTATATTGTGAATTCAGTTCTGACAGGTAGGATTCGAGTTCCTGTTTCTTGCTCTCCAGGCCACTGATGTTTGCCTGTGCCTGGTCAAGTCCTACCTGCGCTTCCTGCTTCTGAGCCTGTGCTGCGGCTATCTGATCTTCTGTAGAAGCGAATACGGTTGTTCCCATAGAAGCAGTCATTGCACATGTTATCAGCAGTGAAAGAACTTTCTTACTTTTCATATAAACACCTCATAACTTTTTTGTATCCTTAGTATAACACATTTTTTCATAAAATCAACACTTTTATTTAATTTTTGTAACATTCATGTAACATTTCAAATAAAAATCCCCGATTTTACCGCATATCCACTATATCTGTTACAAAAAAATTACACCGTAAAACCAGTCCGTCACTTTCTCCGCAGCACCACCCCAGGCAGATCTGTCATCAATTCTGCACAAAAAAACAGCCCGCCGGGATCTCTCCCAACAGGCTGGTGCAACTGGCATCTGTTATTCCGCCACAGCTTCCTCCAGTTCCTCTCCGTCTTCCGTATTCAGAAGTTCCTGATATTTCTCCAGGATCAGAGACTGGATATGGTCTCTTGTCTGCGAATTGATCGGATGTGCGATATCACGGTATTCTCCGTCACTTGCCTTGCGGCTCGGCATTGCGATGAACAATCCCTTTTCTCCCTCGATCACCTTGATATCATGTACTACAAATTCATCATCTATTGTGATCGAAACGACCGCTTTCATCTTTCCTTCTTTTGCAATCTTTCTCACACGTACATCTGTAATATTCATTTGTTTGCTGCCCCTTTCATTTTTCATACGCACAGTTTGATTCTGTATTTATCTGCCACCATTACCAGCGACCTGATTATAATGCGTACCTTTCATTCTTTTCTACAATGATACGAACCTTGCCGTCCTCACCGGTGTAACAGGAATCTGCCCTGATTGTATCTCGGCTCTCAACGATGCTGTTCTCGATCCGAACATTATCGCCCAGATAAACATCATTGAGGATCACGGAATTCCTGATCACACAGTTGTTGCCTACGTAAACATCCTTGAACAGCACAGAATTCTCAACTGTACCATTGATGATGCATCCGCTTGCAACAAGACTGTTCTTTACGACTGCTCCCGGATTGTACTTCGCCGGTGGAAGGTCGTCGATCCTGGTCTTGATCGCCGGTTCCCGTTTGAAGAAATAGTTCCGGATCTCCGGCTGCAGGAATGCCATATTGGTCCGATAATATGCTTCCGCAGTGGAAATATTGCTCCAGTATGTATCTATCTTATAGCCGTAAATTCGTTTGAGGTTTTTGTAACGGATAAGGATATCATTTACAAAATCATGTCTGCCTTCCTGGGCAGCGCGCTCCAGAAGCTCGATCAGCTGGCGGCGCCTGATGACATAAATACCGGTAGAGATCGTATTGTAATTGGATACGATCGGTTTCTCTTCGAATTCTTCGATCCTGCATTCATCATTCATGCGGACCACGCCAAAACGCTCTACTTCACTCTGGTCCTTACATGTCGTACATACAACAGTGATGTCTGCACGTTTCGAAATATGGAAATCCAGAACCTTGTTGTAATCCATCTTGTAGATGCAGTCGCCGGATGCGATCACAACATACGGCTCATGGCTTTTCCTGAGGAAATCAATGTTCTGGTAAATGGCATCTGCTGTTCCCTGATACCACAGGCTGTTGTCCTTGGTGATCGTAGGGGTAAATACAAAAAGTCCTCCCTGCTTACGGCCGAAGTCCCACCATTTGGAAGAACTTAAGTGTTCGTTGAGGGATCTTGCGTTGTACTGGGTCAGTACGGCAACTTTCTGTACGTGTGAATTTGCCATATTGCTCAGTGCGAAATCTATACTGCGGTAACTTCCGGCTACCGGCATTGCTGCGATTGCTCTCTTGTCCGACAATTCCCGCATACGGCTGTTGTTGCCGCCTGCAAGGATAATCCCGATTGCCTTCATGACTGCTCACCATCCTTTGCTTTGATCACCTGTCCACTCTCAAGAATTCCGTTCGGATAATCCTCCGCTGCAGTAATTCCTGAAATTGCAGTGTTTCTTCCTATCTTAACATTGTCCGGTATGACGCTCTGCTCTCCGATCGTAGCAAGTCCGAACGCATAAACTGCAGGCTTGAGGACGTTCTTCGCCTCTTCTCCGCATCCAATGATAACGTTATCGCCAACGGTGACATCCTCTGCTATGATCGCCTTGTCCAGAACGGAGTTCTCTCCTATTATAGTGTTCCTCATAATGATGGAATCCTTCACAACCGTTCCCTTGCCGATCACGACATTCGGTCCGATGACGGAATGATAGACCTCTCCGTAGATCTCCGTGCCCTCGCCGATCAGACAGCAGTCTGTCACTGCATCCGCTGCGATATACTGAGGCGGGATAATATCTCCCTTGGTATAGATCCGCCAGTATTCTTCATAAAGATTGAACTCCGGAACAATGTCGATCAGTTCCATATTGGCTTCCCAATAAGATCCCAGAGTTCCAACATCCTTCCAGTATCCACTGTATTCGTAGGCAAAAAGTCTCTGCCCCTTGTCCTTACAATAAGGAAGGATATGCTTGCCAAAGTCACAGTTGCTCTGTGCCTTAAGTGCGATCAGAGCCTCCTTCAGCACAGGCCAGCTAAATATGTAAATTCCCATAGAAGCCAGATTGCTGCTCGGCTTCTCCGGTTTCTCCTCGAATTCCTTCACACGTCCTGTCTCGTCAGTCACCATGATGCCGAAACGGCTTGCTTCCTCCATAGGGACAGGCATACATGCAATTGTGATATCCGCTTTGTTTGCCTTGTGGAAATTTAGCATGATCTCATAGTCCATCTTGTAGATGTGGTCGCCAGAAAGAATCAGCACATAATCCGGATTATACTGCTCCATGTAATCGAGATTCTGGAAAATCGCATTTGCTGTTCCGGTGTACCATTCGCTGTTGTCGCTCCTCTCATATGGAGGCAATACGGTCACACCGCCCTCATTCCTGTCCAGATCCCACGGGATTCCGATTCCGATATGTGTATTCAGACGCAATGGCTGATACTGCGTCAAAACGCCCACTGTGTCAATGCCTGAATTAATACAGTTACTCAGCGGAAAATCAATGATACGATATTTTCCCCCAAAGGCGACCGCTGGTTTCGCTACCTTAGCTGTCAATACTCCAAGTCTGCTGCCCTGACCGCCAGCCAGCAGCATGGCGATCATCTCTTTCTTAATCATGCACTCACCTCTTGTTTTGTTTGATTTTTTAATTATACCATACTCATCAAGATTAGTGAACATTATTTACAATTTTTTTGTGCAAACTTTGTGTTTTTTATATTTATTGCACACGTTTTTTGTGTTACAAAAAAACATCACATTACTTTTTATGTGAGTTTTGCACAATTTTTCGACATTTTATTGTATATTTTTTCATCCATCAAACTTAGACTTTTCATTTCCACCCTCAAGGGGTATAATATTAGCGTAACTGTTTCGTATTTTCACAGTTAATAAATTAAGGAGATTATCATTATGTATCAGATAGACTTTCATAAACCGATCGCCATCCATTTCATTGGTATTGGCGGAATCAGCATGAGCGGACTGGCTGAGGTCCTTCTGGAAGAGGGATTCACCATCTCCGGCTCTGACGCGAAGAAAAGCCCGCTGACCACTCTTCTCGAGAAAAAAGGGGCTACCCTCTACTACGGACAGCGTGCTTCCAACATCAAGGACTCTGTTGACGTTGTTGTTTACACAGCAGCCATCCATCCGGACAACCCGGAATTCGCCTGTGCAAAGGAGAAAGGCATCCCGATGCTCACCAGAGCGCAGCTTCTCGGACAGATCATGCGCAATTACGACACCCCGATCGCAGTATCTGGAACTCATGGCAAGACTACCACAACTTCCATGATCTCCCACATTCTGCTCAAAGGTGAATGCGACCCGACCATCAGTGTCGGCGGTATCCTTCCGGCGATCGGCGGAAATATCCGTGTCGGTCAGTCAGAGACTTTCCTCACCGAAGCCTGCGAGTACACCAACAGCTTCCTGAGCTTTTTCCCGAAGATCAGCATCATCCTGAACATGGATGCGGATCATCTGGATTTCTTCAAGGATATCGATGACATCCGTCATTCTTTCCGTAAGTTTGCAGAACTTCTTCCGGCAGACGGTGCACTCATCATCAACGCAGATACTCCGAAATACGAGGAGATCGCGAAGGATCTTCCATGCAAAGTCATCACCTACAGTCTTGAGAAAGAAGCCGACTACACAGCCGACAATATCACATACGATGAATTCGGACATGCCACTTTCCGCGTACTCCATAACGGTGAGCCGATCGGAACCTGCACTCTCCGCGTTCCGGGAATCCACAATGTTTCCAATGCGCTGGCATCCATCGCCTGCGGACAGCTTCTGGAACTTTCCAACGAAGTGATCTTTGAGGGACTTAAGGACTTCACAGGAACAGACCGCCGTTTCCAGTACAAGGGACAAATCGGCGGCGTTACGATCATCGATGATTATGCACATCATCCGACAGAGATCGAGGCAACTCTCCATGCAGCAAAGAATTATCCACACAAAAAGATCTGGTGTGTTTTCCAGCCGCATACTTATACACGTACCAAGGCTCTGCTTCCGGAATTTGCCAAGGCTCTTTCCCTGGCAGATCATGTCGTTCTTGCTGATATTTATGCAGCCAGAGAGACTGATAACCTCGGAATTTCCTCCGCAAACCTGCAGGAACTGATCTCTGAGATCGGTACTCCGTGCGAATATTTCCCGACTTTCGACGAAATCGAGAACTTTTTGCTTGAAAATTGTACACAGGGTGACCTGTTGATAACTATGGGGGCCGGAGACGTTGTAAATATTGGAGAACAGCTCCTCGGCAAGTAAGTTATCCACATTATCCACATGCTTATACACATTTTGGACGGTGTATAGCATGTGGATTTTTATTACCCTGGAGTGTTTACATAAGTGTATGTGGAAACCTGCAAAAATGCGCTGATTTGCACGTTTTATCGACATTTATCATGGTTGCAGATAATTTTATCCCGATTTCACTTTCCACATTATCCACATTATCCACATTTTAGTGTGGAAATCTTTTACCGAAAAATACCCTATTCTCTTTTGAAAAAGGTTGTGCTATAATCCAATTGTTCCAGATTGCCGCTGTTTCGGCGGCATTTAACCGGAATTTTTTCTTGGAAAGTGAGCGATATTTCATGGCAATGATCACCTTACAAAACTCCTCCATGACGGAGGTCACGATCTTATCGAACACATTTATCGACAATTATATGCCGGAGGCAAACGGGGAATTCGTCAAAGTGTATATCTATCTTTTGCGTTCACTCTCCAATGCTCCGGTTTCTTTCAGTCTGGAGCAGATGGCAGACCGTCTGCTGTGCACAGAGAGGGACATCCTCCGTGCGCTGAAATACTGGGCAAAGCAGGAGCTCCTTGTCCTTGATTTCACAGACAGTGATAAACTCTGCGGGATTGCACTGCTCTCTCCGGATAAACATACGGAGAATGCGTCTTCTGTCTCTGCTTCTGTGGAGACCGTTTCCACCGTAGAACAGCCGGCCATTCAGGCTGCATCAGCTCCTTCCGCCGCTGTGGAACCTTCTGTTCCCACTGGCAAAGCTTCTTCTGACAAGAAGCAGGAACTGACCCCTGAGCGTATCCGCGAGCTGAAGCAGAATGAGGAGATCATCCAGATCCTTTATATCGCAGAACAGTACCTCGGCAAGACGCTCTCCCCTACGGAGAGCCAGAAGCTGCTCTTCTTTTATGACGGGCTTGGCTTAAGCGCGGATTTGATCGAGTATCTTCTTGAATACTGCGTCAGCCACAATCACAAGAGCATCCGTTACATTGAGAAGGTTGCCATTGCCTGGGCTGAGGAAGGCATCACTACTGTCGAGCAGGCGAAGCGTTCCAATTCACGTTATAATAAGGAATATTTTACGATTCTCAAGGCGCTGGGGATCACAAACCGTAACCCGGTTGAGACAGAGATCACGCTTATGGATACCTGGCTCAAGACGTATTGTTTTTCCATGGAGATCATCCAGGAGGCATGTAACCGTACCGTTCTCCAGACCGGACAGGCAAGTTTCCAGTACACGGACAAGATCCTCGAGGGCTGGAAGAAGAAAGAAGTCAAAACTCTCGACGACATCCGTTCTCTGGATGATGAGCACCAGAAACGCCGCCAGAGCAAGAAGGCTGCCTCCAGGAAACCGGCCGCACCTGCTTCCAATAACCGTTTTAACAATTTCGAACAGAGAGAATATGATTTCAGCGAATATGAGAAGCATCTGCTGAATCAGTAAGCTTTCTGGTTTTACACATAAGGAGGAAAGCGTGGCTTTACAGAATTTTCAATATGATACCATCATGAGAGAATATAGCCGCCGTCAGTCAGAGGTCCAGCGTGCCCTCGAGGAGCGGCGCAAAGAAGCGTATACACGAGTTCCCAGACTCCTGGAGATCGACCAGGAAGTCTCATCTTTGAGTGCCCGTAAGGCCCGTGCATTGCTTCTCGGACAGCCGGCTTCCATCGAGGAACTGCGCGAGGAGGTTGCTGCGCTTGCCAATGAGCGGATCTCTCTTCTCAAGGCAAACGGGTTTCCTGCGGATTACCTGAAACCGCATTATTTCTGCCGTGAATGTCAGGATACAGGATATACTGACGGCCACCGCAAATGCGCCTGTTTCAAAAAAGCAGAGATCGAGCTTCTTTATACACAGTCAAATCTTACAGAGATTCTCAAAAAAGAAAATTTTGAGCACTTTTCTTTTGACTGGTATTCTGATACAATAAAAAATGAAGCAACAGGATTAACTGCCCGCCAGACAGCACAGCGGGCTTACGATACCGCCTGGAACTTTGTGCAGGATTTTGACTCCCGCTTCCAGAATCTGTTTTTCTATGGCAGCACCGGTGTAGGCAAGACTTTTCTTTCCCACTGTATCGCCAATGCACTTCTGGAGAGTTCTCACTGTGTTTTGTATTTTTCTGCGTTTGATCTGTTTGACAGCATGGCTCAGACAGCTTTTTCCAGAAAATCCGAAACCGACCCCGGCGAAAATTTTATCCTGGACTGTGATCTACTGATCATTGATGATCTGGGTACGGAGCTGACCAACAGCTTTGTGTCCTCGCAGTTATTTTTGTGCATCAACGAGCGTATTGCCCGGCGTAAATCCACGGTCATTTCAACGAATCTGACGCTTGAGGATTTCTCAGCCACGTATTCCGAGAGAACTTTTTCCCGGATCGCGAGCAACTATCAGATGTTGAAACTGATCGGCAAAGACATCCGAATACAGAAAATATTTTTAGGAGGAAAATAAAGATGGCACAGTTAAACAACAAGGAACTGACTACACTTCCAGTAGGAAGACTGGGACTCATCCCTCTGGAAAGCTGTCGTCCCCTTGGCGAAAAGGTCAATGAATGGCTTGTTAAATGGAGAAACGAAAGAGACCACGCAGAAATGCAGTCCTTCGCATTTGAAGGATATCAGCGCGATTCTTACATTGTCGATGTCAAAACTCCTCGTTTTGGCTCCGGTGAAGGTAAGGGTGAGGTCAATGAATCTGTCCGTGGTGATGATATCTATCTTATGGTAGATGTAACCAACTACAGCCTGACTTACCGTATCAGCGGATTCACCAACCTGATGTCTCCGGACGACCATTTTCAGGATCTGAAACGTGTGATTGCAGCGATCGGCGGCAAAGCACGCCGTGTCAATGTCATCATGCCGTACCTTTATGAGAGCCGCCAGAGCAAACGTACTGGCCGTGAATCTCTGGACTGTGCATCTGCACTCCAGGAACTGACCGGAATGGGCGTAGAGAACATCATCACTTTTGACGCACATGATGCGCGTGTACAGAATGCTACTCCGCTTCATGGTTTTGAGACCATCCAGCCGGCTTATCAGTTCATTAAGGCTCTTCTTAAGAACGAAGAGGGACTTCATATCGACAATGACCATTTCATGATCATCAGCCCGGATGAAGGAAGTATGAGAAGAGCGATCTACCTTGCCAACGTCCTCGGTGTTGACATGGGTATGTACTACCGCAGACTGGACTACACACGCAAGGTAAACGGCCGTCATCCGATCGCAGCTTACGAGTTTCTTGGACCGAAGCTCGAGGGCAAGGACGTTATCCTGATCGACGATATGATCTCCTCCGGATACAGTATCCTTGAGATCGCATCTCTCCTCAAGAAACGTGGTGCAGGCAGGATCTATATCTGCACAACCTTCGGCTTCTTTACAGACGGACTTGAGAAGTTTGACGATGCTGCAAGAAACGGAATCTTTGATAAGCTTCTGACCACCAACCTGATCTATCAGACTCCGGAACTTCTTGCGAAGCCATACTACATCAGCTGTGATATGAGTAAGTATATCGCCCTGATCATCGACACTCTGAACCATGATATGTCTGTCAGCCACCTGCTGAACCCGGCAGACAGGATCAAGCGCTGCGTGTCCAATTATATGGCTCAGTATGACGAGAAATAATATCTGATTACATTTTTTCTTCCATAATAAATACCCCGCGGGGAGGATGTTTCTTGCATCTTCTCTACGGGGTATTTGAATTTATAAGTATATTAGTTCTGATCTCCTGCAAGCTTCTGGATCGTGGACATTGCCAGATTAAGGGAATCGATCTCTATCTCCTCTGCGATCGGAAGGTATGTATAGTCTTCGACTTCCTGGTACTCTTCCATCAGGTTTGACAGGCTGACCTCCTTTTCTTTGATTGCTTCATCGAGATCATCTTTGCCGGACTGTAAGCGGTCCTGACGCGCAAGGAAACGCTTCTTGACTCTCCGACGCTTCTCAAGCTCACGGATGGTTTTCATATTGAAAAAGCCTTCCAGCAGCACGAGGCAGATTCCGGCTGCGGCTGCTACCAGTGCCAGCATCGTTTCTTTGAAATGTACGCCAAGAATGAGTGCACCTGCCAGAAACAGAATCAATGTTACACAGATTCCGGCTGCCTGTATCTGATTTCTGCGTTCCAGCTGTTGAATACGTTCTTCCGAAAATCCCTCTCCGTGACCTCCATCCAGTCTGCGTAAAGAATCCTCCTGCGCGCGCATTTCAATTCTCTCTTCCTCCAGTTCATGAAGTTCCCTGTTCATATGGTCAATAGAGGTACAGATCTTCTGTTTCTCAGCAAGATTCTCTTTCTTCCGGCGTTCTACCTGCACCTGATAACCCTTGCGGGACATCTTGAGCATCTGTAAAATGCGTCCGAGATCCTTCTGTTCTGCGTCCTGCATAACACGCCCGTTTACAAGCACAGAAGCATTCAAAAGGGACTGCAGGCCGTGATAAAGTGCCTTGTCCTCTACGACAGGTCTGCTGCCGCTATCTGCAAACTGTTCGATATAGTCCCCGATCAGGGTTCCCTTATATTGTTCGTGCAGTTTCTCAAGATCATATGCCGGACGGGACTCGTCCAGAACTTCCACGATATTTCCCATTGTTTTGAGGCGTTCTGCGAGAAGAAGGCTTCCCGGAGAGCGGGTTCCCTGTATGATGATACGGTAGATATTTTTTCCGCCACGCTTCATGATCTCGTTACGCAGCATTTCCTCCAACGTATGCTGTGTAGAACCTTCCTTGACTGTCAGAAGAAGATTCTGGTAAGAACGGCTGGCAAACGGTACGAAGTGCGTCCTTACTTTACCTTCATCGTAGGTTCCTTCTATATATCCATGCTCTCCCAGGTCATTCCTGTCGATCGGCTCCAGCGCACCGGAATACAGCATCCAGTCCTTGAACGGTGCCTGCTGCTGGTGCTTATGTCCAAGTGCAATATAATCAAATCCACCGTCTGCCAGTTTACGGAAATCCATCGGGATATGCTCAGTATCTCCACCATGCGCCATCAGAACGTGAAATCCTCTTTTATCGGATTTCTTCCAGCCATCATAAAGTGCTTCGTGAATCTCCTTATGTTCGTAACTCAGACCATATACATAGACGTTTTTCTCCGGAATCTCAATACAGGTATGGCTCTCTCCGTCAAAAAATGACACATTCTGATTCCATTTGAATGTCCGGTAGAAAGAATCCTTCCTCATATAATCGCTGTCTCCGGCCATAAGAAAGACTCTGGTCTGACTGATCGTGCCAAAAAGGTCATTTATCTCTCTCAGTTCACTTAGAAGAGGCTGTCGATGAAAGAGATCTCCGGCTATAAACAGCAAATCCACCGGGCTCTTGCGTATTGTCGCAATCACCCGGCGGAAAGTTTCCCAGATTTCTTCTTCCCGCTCGCGACTCCACGGGCAGCCTCGATCCGGCACTGCCCCCAGGTGTACATCTGCAAGATGAATAAATCTTATCATTTAATTACTACTCCTTATAAATCACAGTTATTTACAGTTCTCGGGAACGGGATCACGTCACGGATGTTGCCCATTCCTGTCAGATACATTACACAGCGTTCGAATCCAAGTCCGTATCCGGAATGACGGGTAGAACCGTATTTACGGAGATCCATGTAGAACTGATAATCCTCGGCTTTGAGTCCGAGTTCATCCATACGGGATTTCAGTTTCTCGTAGTCGTCCTCTCTCTGGCTTCCTCCGATGATCTCTCCGATTCCAGGAACAAGGCAGTCCATAGCTGCAACGGTCTTGCCGTCGTCATTCAGTTTCATGTAGAATGCTTTGATCTCCTTCGGATAATCTGTAACGAATACAGGTTTCTTAAAGATCTGCTCTGTCAGATAGCGCTCATGCTCTGTCTGAAGGTCGCATCCCCAGAATACTTTGTAGTCGAATTTGTCGTTGTTTTTCTCAAGAAGCTCAATTGCTTCTGTGTAGGTTACATGACCGAATTCGGAATTTACTACGTGGTTCAGACGATCCAGAAGTCCCTTGTCGATGAAGGAATTGAAGAAGTTCATTTCTTCCGGAGCGTTCTCAAGTACATAACGGATCACGTATTTGAGCATTGCTTCTGCGAGATCCATGTTGTCGTTGAGGTCTGCAAATGCACACTCTGGCTCGATCATCCAGAACTCAGCAGCATGACGTGTGGTGTTGGAGTTCTCTGCACGGAAGGTCGGTCCGAAGGTGTAGATGTTGCGGAATGCCTGTGCATAAGTCTCGCCGTTGAGCTGTCCGCTTACAGTGAGGTTTGTCTCCTTGCCAAAGAAGTCCTTGCTGTAGTCTACAGTTCCGTCCTCGTTCAGCGGCGGGTTCTTCATATCCAGTGTGGTTACCTGGAACATCTCTCCTGCACCCTCACAGTCGCTTCCTGTGATCAGTGGTGTATGAACGTAAACAAATCCTCTCTCCTGGAAGAATTTGTGGATTGCATAAGCGCACAGGGAACGTACACGGAATACTGCCTGGAAAGTGTTTGTTCTCGGTCTTAAGTGTGTCATGGTTCTTAAGTATTCAAGAGTATGGCGTTTCTTCTGAAGCGGGTAGTCCGGTGCGGATGCGCCTTCTACCTGTACTTCCTCTGCCTGGATCTCAAACGGCTGCTTTGCTTCCGGTGTCGGAACGAGGGTTCCTTTGACGATGATGGCAGCACCTACGTTTAATTTGCTGATCTCAGCAAAGTTCTCCATGGTGTCGTGATATACGATCTGAAGTGTCTCGAAATAGGTTCCGTCATGAAGGACGATGAATCCAAATGCTTTGGAACCACGGACGCTGCGGACCCAGCCTCCTACTGTCACTTCCTGGTTCATATATTGTTCTCTGTTTTTGTAAATTTCTCTTACAGTTGTAAGCTTCATAATCTGTTTCCTCTCTGTCTTTCATTTCTCATCCAATTGATTTCTAGTATAGACTATTCGTCTGATTCCTGCAAGGAGTAAATATGAGAGATTACGGGATTTCTTATGATTCCCAGAGAAGAGTATCTGTAAGTTTATATCCGTCTGTCATATCGTAGGAACTGATGCCGTTTTCTGTAACAAGATAAAACGTATCTGAAATATAAATGCCTCTCATGGTGCGGTATTCCGTATTGGTGAGTGCATCGTCAAACAGACCGCTCTGTGTGATGTTCAGGTATGCTCCCGGAACAAAACCGTCTTCTTCGCTGTAGGAAAGAAGTCCGTAGTAATACTGTTCTTCTGTGTGGTAGTAGTCTCCTGTGCCGCTGTTCTTATACAGTCCGTAGGCAAAACCGAAGAGGTTTTTGTCCGGGGATGCCAGGATCGCGCGGTAATTGGAAAGCGCATCGCAGATGGATACATTCTTGAGAACAATGCGGTCAATCTCTTTGACATCGGAAGGATCTGTGATGTCGAACATGGAGCATTTCAGCCCTTCGATGCTGCCTGTGTCGGGATCTGTCTCCCAGCCGATACCGAGCAGCTTGTTTTCTCCGTAGAAATGGAGGTATTCGGAGAAGCCGGTGATCTTGAGTTCGCCGATGATCTTCGGTTTCGTCGGGTCAGAAAGATCTGCTGAAAACAGCGGGTCTGTGTTTCTGTAGGTGACAAAGTATCCGGTATCTCCCATGAAACGGGCAGACTTGATCTCTTCGTTATCGGCAAGGTTCTCGATCTTGCCAATGGTTTTCATGTCTGCATCAAGGATATAAAGTCCGTTGGTTCTGGTATATTCGCTGTAATCTTTGTTCCAGCCTGCGGTTGTTGTAACCAGGCGGAGGTTTCCGTTATATTCATCCATGGAAAAACTATTGTTGAGTTCTCCGGATACGGAACCGGTGCTTCCTTCTGTAAAAAAGCCATCCTCATAACCGATGCGGACGATCTCCGTGCGCGGTTTCGTGTCGGATGCGGTCCAGTCGGAAACAGCAGAATAGATGTTGGATTCGCTTACGTAAAAAGTCTCTGCGCCACTGACAACTGCCATGCTGTCTGTGATCTGATCCGGGTTCTCATCGGAGACGGAGGATGCTACCAGATAGTTTTTGCCGTCATAGGTGTAGTCTGTTGTTTCTTCGGCTGCCGGCAGGTAGATGTGGTCGTATGCGATGTACTCGTCATCAATCCTCGGAATATATTTTACTTTTGCATCGACCCCGTCTGTGGTGTCCGGGGAGTAGGAAGTAAAGAGATAAAGATTCCCGCCATTTCTTCTGGAAGAAAGGTATGTGCCGTCCTGCTGGCAGGTTCCTGTCTGTTTCGGATTCTCACGGTCGGAAATGTCATAGGTGTCGATGGAGACCGTTGTCACCGGGACGCTGTAGCTGGCGCGGACGGTGTTGGTGTCGGTGTTATCTGTTTCGCTGTCTTTATCGGTGTTCTTATTAGCTTTACTGTCGCTGTTATTCTGTGCGTTGGTCTCCTGGTCGCCGCTGTCAGATGAAGAAAGGTTGATATCTCCTTTATAAGTAATATATGTCTCCTGCTGGCGGATCACCTGGAGGCTGTCGCCGTTTAAATACATTTCCATATAATCGGCATTACGGTCGCCGGAGATCTCGCTGACCAGTTTCATGGAAGCGGCATCTACGATACGGATATCACCCCTGCTGTTCATCGCATAGATGTAGGTCCCGTCTGTCTTGACAATGTCTGCCTCGTCAACGTTTTCTTCCTGTGTATTGGTTGTTGAATGGTCGGTGGATTCCTGCGATTCATCATAGGTAAAACCGGAGTCAATATCAGACGGATACATTGCCGCGGAGGAGTCTTCCGTGGCAACAGCATCTGCGGTGCTTTCGCTTACCATATCTGTCTCTGCATCAGATGAATACAATTCAATTCCTCGTGCACCGTCTGCTGCGTTCCAGTTGTTGCTGTCGCTCTGCCATTTGTGCAGGATCTCATATAAAGATTCATAGCTCTCAGCATGTGCGAGACCTGTGATTGGAGGTGTGGCGATTTTTTCCTTACCATCAGCCTTGCTGTCCTGCTGCCCGGTGCCTGATATATCTGTTTCATCTGTTGTTTCTGTTACATTTGATGTATCCGATTTCAGGGCTGCCTCATCTGCCTGTAATTCTTCCCCCTGCTCTGCGCTTTCCTGACTCTCATCTGCGCTCGCAGTTTCTTCCTGCGCAGCCTGCTTCTTCGCTTCCTCGATCTGTTTCTTCGTCTCCGGATCTTTCATGAGCCGCGGTGCCACGCCAAACGCCGCCGCTCCCAGCACAACGACCGCTGCCGCCGCTATCATATACTTTTTATTGATAACCGGCATCTTACGTTCCGGCTGCTCCTCCTGCACCGGCTCCCTGCGGATCGAACTTTTCCACTCCGGGATCTCCTCCTCACCAGAGTTATCCACCGGCGGTGTCGCCTGCGTACGCTGGTCTGTGGATTTCTTCTCAAACTTTGGCTGTTTCTGCTTCTTATCTTCTGGTTTGTTCAGATTATCTTTCATAAAGTCACCTCTCCTCATGATTTCTGTTACTGCTTCGCCCTGTTTCCGTTATTATAAGTTTACCCTGTGCCATTTATTTATATTAGCGCTATTGTACCATATCATTCCCGCTTATCTGTAAAATTTTTTTGTTAAAAGAATATAAACAAAAGGGACCTCAGCCTGTCACAGCCGAAGTCCCTCTCGTGGAAACTGTTATACTAGTACATCGTTTCGTAAATAACTATACCAATCGCGTAGGATGCGGATTCGAGT
>JAFEHB010000261.1_pt1 | contig 48321 bp, 51 predicted proteins | sample 9267121 | NCBI WGS metagenome assembly JAFEHB01 (sample SAMN17103336, study PRJNA684904) | human gut metagenome | isolation source: diarrhea sample from child under the age of five | host: Homo sapiens | place: South Africa: Mafikeng, Mafikeng Provincial Hospital | collected 2019-09 | reverse complement strand
TGGTGCCGGAAAGATCTATGAACAGACGGCATCCAAGATGTTCCATATCCCGATTGAAGAAATCACAAAAGGAAGCCCGTACCGTGCAAGGGGAAAGGTGGCATCACTTGCCTGTCAGTATGGCGGTGCGGAAGGTGCGCTTGTCAGCATGGGAGCATTAAATTTTGTGGAAGAAGAGGAATTGAAAGGACTGGTGCAGTCATGGCGGACAGCAAATCCACACATCGTGAATTACTGGTATGAAATCGATGGTGCGGTAAAGGCAGCCGTGAAGGAGCGGAAGATGACCACGGTCGGAAGGGTGACGGTATATTACCAGTCCGGGATGTTAAAGATTGCACTGCCGTCAGGAAGGGTGCTGTCCTATGTAAGACCGAGGATGACTGTGAACCGATTCGGTTCGGAGAGCGTCAGCTATGAAGGTGTCGGCACGAACCGCAAGTGGACGAGGATCGAATCTTACGGGGCGAAATTCTGTGAGAATATCGTTCAGGCAACCGCAAGGGATGTACTGGCAGAAGCAATGCTCCGTCTGGAAAAGAAGGGATTTGATATTGTGTGCCACATCCATGATGAAGTGGTGCTTGAAGTGCCGGAGGGGACATCCTCGGTGGAAGAAGTAAATGAGATCATGGCGGTATGCCCTGACTGGTGTGAGGGGCTTCCGCTTAAGGCTGCCGGATTTGAAAGTCCGTTTTACAAGAAAGATTAGGAGGCAGAAACATGTTTGTATCAATCGGAAACTCAAGAATGGATAAAAAGTTTAACTGCACGGATATGACATATGAAGATTTTGTCAGCCGTCTGTCCAAGACAAAATATACTGCAGAGACAATGGAGCAGTACAGGAAGATGCCGAAAGGGCAGCAGGACAATATCAAGGATGTCGGAGGTTTCGTGCTTGGAAAGCTGAAGGGGGGACGCAGGAAGAAGGACTGCGTGATTTCCAGATCCGCTATCACACTTGATATGGATTACGGGACACCGGGTATCATTGATGAACTGGAAATGTTCTTTGACATGAAGATGGTGGTGTATTCCACGCATAAGCATACGCCGGAGAAGCCGAGACTGCGTATCATCATATTCCTGACAAGGGATGTGACACCTGATGAGTACGGTGCAGTCAGCCGTATGCTTGCATCGGATATCGGAATCGAGCTTTTTGATGATTCTACCTATGAACCATCAAGACTCATGTACTGGCCGAGCACTTCCAGTGACGGAGAATATGTGTTTCAGGAGATCGAAGGGAACGAAGTCGATCCCGATGAAGTGCTGTCCCGTTATAAGGACTGGCATGATGTATCAGCGTGGCCGGTGAGCAACCGTCAGGCATCCGTTGTACAGAGGGATATCAAAAAACAGGCTGACCCGCTTTCCAAGGACGGGCTGATCGGGGCCTTCAACCGCACATACACGGTAACACAGGCAATCGACAAATTCATCCCGGATGTGTACAGGCATTCAAGGGCAATCCCCGGAAGATACGATTATATCCCGGCGGACTCTGCTGCCGGAGTCGTGGTCTATGATGATCTGTTTGTATACAGCCACCATGCAACAGACCCATGCTGCGGAAAGCTGATGAATGCATTTGATGTGGTAAGGCTTCATAAATTCGGTGACAAGGATGCAAGGGCAGCCGAAGGGACAGAGCCGGGAAAACTCCCATCTTTTAAAGCCATGCAGGATTTTGTTTCTGCAGATGAAGAAGTGAAGAACACGCTTGCCAAGGAAAGACAGGAGCTGGCGGTACAGGAATTTTCCACAGAGCCGGACGAGGACTGGCAGAATAAACTGGCACTTGACCGCAGGGGAAATATTAAGGATACACTGCAGAACATCGCACTGATCATCCGCAACGATGAGAACTTCAAGAACATCGTGTACAACGAGTTCAAGGATACCATTGATGTCATCGGTCCGCTCCCGTGGAAACAGGTAAAACCCGGATGGAACGATTCCGACCTTGCAAATGCAAAGGTGTATTTCGAGAGGGTGTACGGGATCTGGTCACCGACCAAGTTTAAGGATGCACTGCTTGCAGTGGTGTCATCCGACAGGCTCTACCATCCAATCAAGGATTATTTTGCAACGCTTCACTGGGACGGACAGGAGCGTATCGACACACTGCTCATCGACTATTTTGGTGCGAAAGATTCACCGTACACAAGGGCTGTCATCCGCAAGACACTGGTGGCTGCGGTAGCACGTATCTATAAGCCGGGAGTAAAGTTCGACTCCATCCTCGTGCTGAACGGTCCGCAGGGAATGGGAAAATCCACCTTCTTTGCCATCCTTGGAAAGCAGTGGTTCTCGGATTCCTTATCCATTTCGGATATGAGGGATAAGACCGCTGCCGAGAAGCTGCTCGGAAACTGGATACTTGAGATCAGCGAGATGAACGGTATCCGCAAGACGGAAGTCGAAGTAGTAAAATCCTTTGTCACCCGTCAGGATGATAAGTTCCGTCAGGCATACGGGGTCAATGTAGAGTCCCATCCAAGAAAGTGCATCATTGTGGGAAGCACCAACTCCGAGGGCGGATTCTTACGTGACGTTACGGGTAACAGAAGATTCTGGCCCGTGCATGTGCCGGGGACAGGAAAACATCATCCGTGGGAGCTTGACTGTGTCGACCAGATCTGGGCAGAGGCAATCCATCTGTATAACGAAGGTGAGGAGCTGTTCTTAAAAGGTGCGGAGGCAGAGGAAGCATATAAGATGCAGCAGGAGGCAATGGAGTCGGATGACCGTGAGGGCATCGTGCAGGACTACCTTGACAGACTGCTGCCGGACAACTGGTCATCAATGGATATCTACCAGAGAAGGGCATTCCTTGGCGGAGGAGAGTTCGAGACGGTCGGTGTTAAGGGAACGGTCATGCGTGAGCGTGTGTGCATCATGGAAATCTGGGTGGAGTGCTTCGGCAAGGAGCGCCAGAACTTAAAGAAGGCAGATTCTTATGAGATCGAAGGCATCCTAAACAAGATCGGGGGATGGAAGAAGTATGATTCCAATACCACGGGCAAGACCAAAGTCCCCCTTTACGGAGTGCAGAAGACTTTTGTGCGGATGGATGAGAAACCAGAGGAAACCCGTTAGGCGGTTTCCGAGGTTTCCCAGATGCAGATGGGCAACGGTAGTCGGAAACCGTGCTGACACCTTGGAAAATAAGGGGTTGCGGTTCTTAGTTTCCCAGTTTCCCATTAAATCCAGTTGAGAATTAAAAATAAAGATAAAAAGAGCAATTCATGTATATATGCGCGTATAGGAGTTAAAGGCATATGGCAATCGCAATCGGCAAAGGAGGTATCTGGTTTTGCTAGAAAGTACAGTAGAGAGACATTTGAGGGAAGAAGCTAAAAAGCGGAAAGGCATGGCGCTGAAGTTCGTATCACCCGGTATGAATGGAGTGCCTGACCGCATCGTCCTGATGCCGGACGGGAAAATGGCATTTGTGGAACTGAAAGCACTGGGGAAGAAGCCGAGGCCGCTTCAGCTGAAGAGAAAGAGGATGCTTGAGAGGTTAGGCTTTCCCGTTTATGTAGTTGATAATATCGAACAGATCGGAGGTATCCTTGATGAAATACAAAGCACATGATTATCAGCAGTATGCAACAGATTTTATAATCGGACATCCCGTGAGCTGCCTGATTCTTGACATGGGACTTGGCAAAACGGTCATCACGCTTACGGCACTGTGGCTTCTGCTGTTTGACTATTTTGAAGTAAGACGGATCCTGGTGATCGCACCGAAGCGTGTGGCAGAGACCACATGGCCGGCAGAGATAAAAAAGTGGGAGCATCTTTACGGCATGACATTTGCCGTGGCAATGGGAACTGCAGGGCAGAGAAAGGAAGCACTCCTGTCAGGAGCCGATGTGACGATCATCGGAAGGGACAATGTTTCCTGGATGGCAAAAAACATATTTTTTGATTTTGACATGGTCGTGATCGATGAGCTGTCGAGCTTCAAGTCCCCGAAGGCACAGAGATTCAAAGACCTGAAAAAAGTAAGACCGATGGCAAAACGTGTGGTCGGGCTTACGGGAACACCGGGAAACCTCATGGACTTATGGGCAGAGATAGGGATCCTTGATATGGGGCAGAGGCTTGGAAGATACATCGGAGGATACCGTGACAGGTTCTTCCTTCCGGATAAGCGGAATCGTGAGATCATCTTTTCGTATAAGCCGAGGGAAGGGGCAGAAGAAAAAATATATGAACTGATCTCCGATATCAGCATTTCCATGAAAGCCGTGGATTATCTTGATATGCCGGAATGCATAAGCAACCGTGTGAACGTATCCATGTCGGAATCCGAACAGGCGCTTTATGACAGGATGGCAGATGAAATGATCCTTGAATACGGGGAAGGACAGGACATCGATGCGGTAAATGCAGCAGCCTTAAGCAATAAACTCCAGCAGATGGCAAATGGTGCAGTATATGATGAATCCGGCAATGTCCGTAATATCCATGACAGAAAATTGGATGCTCTGGAAGACCTGATCGAATCGGCAAACGGGAAACCGCTTCTGGTTGCATACTGGTTCAAGCATGACAGGGAGCGGATATTAAAACGGTTTCCGGCAAGGGATATCAATACCAGGAAGGATATCGAGGACTGGAATGAAGGAAAGATCCCGGTGGCGCTGATCCATCCGGCATCGGCAGGACACGGACTGAATCTTCAGGAAGGCGGTTCGACCATCGTATGGTTTTCACTTACATGGTCCCTTGAACTGTATCAGCAGTTAAATGCCAGACTTTACAGACAGGGGCAGAAACACACGGTCATCATAGAGCATTTGGTGACAGAAGGCACGGTCGATGAAGATATCCTCCGGGCAATCGAAAAAAAGGATAATACACAGAATGCAATGATAGAAGCCGTAAAGGCAAGGATTGGAGGTATGACGGATGACGGCAGAAGTAATGATGAAGGAATATAAGAATATGAAAAAGGAACTGACCGTGACTGAGTTCCAGCTCCGTCAGTTTCAGGGAGTGAGCGAACAGGACATGATCGATTCCATGCTTTACTCCCATCAGGAAGGGGAAAGGGTGCAGACGAGCACTCTTTCCGATAAAACGGCAAACATAGCAGTCAAATATAAGGCTGCAATGGAAAGGGAGAATGACGAGTGGTACGTTTTCCTTTTCCACAGATATATGTTCCTGAAGGAAGAACTGGATTTTTTCGAGCATGCAGTGAACGGACTGGATGAAAGACATAGAAACATTATCACGGATCTTCTGGATGAGGACATGACATGGGACATCATGATGGAAAGATACCATGTGAGCCATACGATGATAGCAAAATACAGAAAAGCAGCATTGAAGGAACTTGATAAACAGTATGAACTGAGGGACAGACAGGTGGAAGCCTTTGTCCTCGGATAGGAGGTTTTTATGTGTAAGCGTGGAGATATTTATTATGTGGATTTTGGAGAAAAAGATGGAAGCAAGCAGGGCGGTGTCCGTCCGGCTCTGGTGGTAAGCAACAATAAGGCGAATAAGCATTCCCCGGTGGTCACGGTCGTTCCGTTGTCGGCAAGGGTATGGAAAAAGAAGTATCTTCCGACCCATGTGCAGATTCCACTGAAGAAAAGCAGCGGTCTGAATAAACCGAGCATGGCACTGGCGGAACAGGTGGAAACACTTGATAAAACAAGACTTGGAGAAAGAATCGGGGAAGTGCTGGATGACATGGTCATGGAGCAGATCACCGTAGCCCTCCAGATACAGATAGGTGCATATGCTGAGTACAATTAAGGCAGTCAGACGGCTGTCTTTTTTATTTGGGTTATGGTAATATAAATATATTAAAGCACATTGAAACTAATCAGATTTGAATTTGAAAAGGAGGATGGTTATGACTTTTTATGATTCACATGGTAGAGCAATAGCGTACTTACATGATGATGGAATTCATATTTATCATTTTAATGGAAGACCGGTAGCATATTTATATAATGATGCCGTTTACGGATTTAATGGTCATCAATTTGGCTGGTTTGAAGATGGTTGGATTAGGGATTTAAAAGGCTGCTGTGTTTTCTTTACAGAAAATGCAACTGGTTCTGGTCCTGCGAAACCAGCTAAAAATGCCAAACCAGCTAAGGGAGCTAAATATGCGAAGCCAGCTAAATGTGCCAAGTATGCCAGACAGGCCAAAGCTGCTAAATCATTATCTTGGTCCAGATTATCTGGAGCTCAGTTTTTTGAACAATAGAGGTGTACTAGAGGTGTACTAAAGGTGCACTAATGGTTTACTGACTTTTTAATTTACGTCTGCTATGATTAAGATGGCAAAAAAGAAAGGGAGCGGAAACGCTCCTTTTTATGTTGCTGTAAGGCGGTGTCTTTCCAATCCTTTCACACCGCCCGTGTACATAGAAGGGAGGAATGGCAGGTGCCGATGAAACCAAAGAAGCCGTGCAGACACCCCGGATGTCCGAAGCTGACAGACGGACTGTACTGTGAGGAGCATGAAGCACTGCACCGTGGTGACAGGACAAGCAGCAGCAAGCGTGGTTACAACAGGCAGTGGCAGAAGGCAAGAGCAAGATACCTGAAGGCACATCCTTTGTGTGTACAGTGTTTAAAGGAAGGGCATGCAGTGACAGCAACCGTGGTCGATCATATCAGACCGCACCGTGGTGATCCCGTTCTGTTCTGGGACGAGAAAAACTGGCAGAGCCTGTGCAAACCATGCCATGACAGGAAGACATGGAACGAGGACAATAATCCGGAATATCATTTTTAAGGAGGAAAAACGAATGGCAGTAACATGGGAAGTAAGCAGTACAAAAGGACTTGGTACAGGATGGAAAGATCTTGTAAAATCTGAGGCAAAAAATCATGGATATGGTTCATTGTATTATGCAAAGAGACTGGCCGATCAAAATGGCGGGGACATGCATTGTTGGACTGTAAGAACAAAGAAAACTCTTGGAGGAAAATACCAGTTTACACTTTATTCTCATAAAGATATCCGTTTTGGATCCGAAGTTGGATCAGGATATGGACCAGATGTAAAGAAATTGTAGCAGACCGTGGGGGCATCGGAATCTCTACAGTCTGAACTGCTGAAGACCGATGGCCCCCTTTGCGTGAATTTTCGCAGAATTAAACAGGGGGGATATAAAACGGACATGGTAATTTTCGCAGAATGTACTTAAAACACGGCAAAAAGGGGTATTTTCTTTTGCCGGAAAATCAGGAAAAACGTAATATTTAAGGCTGGAAAACAGTGTAAAAAGCATTGTTTTCCGGCCTTTTTTCGTGTGCCGGAAGGAGATGAGAAAGGATGACGGACGCACAGGCAAGACAGATCAACGAGATGCGTATGCGTGGCATGGGATATAAAGCCATCGGAATGGCAATCGGGCTGTCCCGTGACATCGTAAGGAATTACTGCAAGAGACACAACCTTGCCGGATATGCCACGGTGGTTTCAAAAAATATGAAACTCATGGTGGACGGTAAAGAGGTATGCCACTTCTGCGGTAATCCGATCACGCAGCCGAAGACTGGCAGACCGAGAAGGTTCTGCTGTGAAAAATGCAGAAGGGAATGGTGGAAAGCACACCCCGAAGCAGTGCAAAAAAGTGAGAAGGCTTCCTACACGCTTGTATGTGAGCAGTGCGGGAAGTCTTTTATTTCCTATGGAAACAAAAACAGAAAATACTGCGGCCGTGAATGTTATTTCCGGCACAGATTTTTAGCAGAGGAGGATATGGAAGATGCAGTTTCAGAGTTATAAAATAGCAGACCTTATCCCGGCTTCCTATAATCCGAGGAAGAAATTAAAACCGGGCGATAAGGAATATGAAAAAATCAAGAACTCCATTAAAGAGTTCGGGTATGTCGAGCCGATCATCATCAACTCAGACATGACCATTATCGGAGGACACCAGAGAGCCACGGTACTTGCAGACCTCGGATACACGGAAGTGGAATGTATCGTGGTCGATATCGACAAAACAAAGGAGAAGGCGCTCAATGTTGCACTGAATAAAATTACGGGTGAGTGGAACAAGGAACTTCTGGCTGACCTCATCAAAGACCTTGAGGAGTCAGATTTTGATGTCGGTATCACGGGTTTTGAACCGCCGGAGATCGAACAGCTTTTTAATTCCGTGCATGATAAGAAGATCACGGAAGATGACTTCGATGTGGAAGCGGAGCTTGCAAAGCCGACCGTGGCAAAGACAGGGGATGTATGGCTGCTTGGAAAGCACCGTGTCATCTGCGGTGATTCCATTCTGCCGGAGACCTATGAAAGGCTGATGGATGGACGGAAAGCAAATCTTGTCCTGACTGATCCGCCATACAATGTAAATGTCGAGGAGACGGCTGGCAAGATCAAAAATGACAACATGCCGGATGAGGATTTCTATAAGTTCCTGTTTGCTGCATTTGTAAATATGGAGCAGTCAATGGAACTGGATGCTTCCATTTATGTATTCCATGCAGATACGGAAGGACTGAATTTCAGAAAGGCATTCAAGGATGCAGGATTCTATCTTTCCGGGTGCTGCATCTGGAAGAAGAACGCACTGGTTCTTGGAAGAAGCCCGTACCAGTGGCAGCATGAGCCGTGTCTGTTCGGATGGAAGAAGGGCGGGAAGCACCAGTGGTATTCCGACAGGAAGCAGACCACCATCTGGGAATATGACCGTCCGAAGGCAAGCAAGGACCATCCGACCATGAAGCCTGTGGCGCTTATGGCATACCCGATCCAGAACTCCTGTATGAGCAACTGCATCGTGCTTGATCCGTTCCTTGGTTCCGGCTCTACGCTGATCGCCTGTGAACAGACACACCGTATCTGCTACGGCATCGAACTGGATGAGAAGTTTGTGGATGTGATCGTAAACCGCTACATTGAACAGTGCGGTTCGGATGCGGATGTATTTGTCATCCGTGACGATATGAAAATTTCATATCAGCAATTATGCAGGGGAGGGCAGTATAATGAAACAGATGACCTTCCTTGATTTATGTTCCGGCATCGGCGGCTTCAGGCTCGGTCTTGAAACTGCCGGCCATAAATGCATCGGGTACTGTGAATATGATAAATTTGCAAGAGCCTCATATGAGGCAATGTATGATACGGAAGGAGAGTGGAAAGCTCATGATGTCACAAAACTCCAACCCGAAGATGTCCCCTATGCAGACATCTGGTGCTTCGGATTCCCATGTCAGGACATCTCCGTTGCCGGAAAACAGCGGGGACTGGTCGGAAAAAGAAGTGGAATATATTACAACATTATTGACCTCCTCAAAGGCAAAGAGGAAAGTGCTAAACCCGCATACCTACTTGTTGAGAACGTTAAGAACCTGTTATCGATTAATGCAGGATTCGACTTTGCCTCAGTTCTGTCTGAAATGGACGAAGCAGGGTATGACTGTCGGTGGCAGGTGCTTAACTCCAAAAACTTCGGAGTCCCGCAGAACCGTGAGCGTGTGTTCATTATCGCAAATCTTAGAAGCAGAGGTAGACGAGAAATATTACCTCTCACAGGAGAAAACGCAGCAGCTCTTAACCAGCTTATAGGTGGTATGCAGGGCTACCGTGTTTACGGGACGGACGGTATTTCCGCAACCCTTGTGGGGAATGCGGGCGGTGTCGGGGCCAAGACAGGGCTTTACTTCATCGACCAGAGCAACCATGATCCGAAGATCACGGATACGGCAAGATGCCTGACTGCCAGATACACAGCTGGGATGACCAACCATTCGGCAATGAACTCAGCCGTGCTGGAAGTCCACCCGGTGCTCACTCCGGAGCGGATGGAGAAAAGACAGAACGGCAGAAGAATGAAAGAGGATGGAGAGCCGATGTTCACGCTGACCTCGCAGGACAGGCACGGTGTGTATGTCTGTGAGAAGGCAGATTCTGTAAAGGTCAGAAATGCAACCAAGGCAGGATATGATGTTGCACATGAAGGTGACGGCATCAATCTTGCTTATCCTGACAGCGTGACCAGACGGGGAAGGGTCGGGAAAGGATGCTCCCAGACTCTGGACTGCTCCGGGCAGATGGGAACGCTCATGAGGGGCGGACGCATCCGAAGGCTGACACCGAGGGAGTGCTTCCGCTTACAGGGATTTTCAGATGAACTGTTTGACCGTGCATCGGCTGTCAATTCCGATGCCCAGTTATATAAACAGGCCGGAAATGCAGTCACGGCAACCGTGGCTTATGCGGTTGCAATGTCACTGCCGGAGTCCAGAAACTGATGAACCATTTTCTTTTTGGATAGTACCATTATTAGCTTGACTATACGGGCATTCAGAGTGATATATGGTACTACCAAAAGGAAAGGAGCACAGCAGAATGGAGATTATTACAAACGCTGAGAACAGAAAATCATTAGTGAAAACCTTATCCGAGCATTTCGGGGAAAGGGCGGTTTACCTTGGACCACCGAGTTTTGCATACCAGATCGGGAGCATTACGGTAGACAGGGAATCAAAGGTCATTTTTGAAGATGACAGCATGGAAGATGAGGTGAGAAGGGTGCTTTTCCAGAATGATGTAACAATTACGGAAGAAATGCCTGAGAGCACAGATGAAACGGTACAGGACGAAACAGTCAGACTGACAATACGAATTCCAATCGGAGATATGACTCCGCAGGGAATTATCAATCTGATGAACATGCTTCATTCCAAGCAGTATCTGATCAACAGGTCCATAGGTGAGAATGGATTTTCCATTTCAGACAGCCTGACAGAAGCACTGAATACACAGAGCTTTGAGAATACAAGAGCGGTTGTGGATTATATTATCGAACAAGGCAGCTGCGATGGGGTGGCTTTTCTGGAAGAAGATATTATTTTTGCAGGATTCCGATATCCACTGGACAGTGAAAGGTATCTGCTCTATATGGAGCTTGCAGCAGCAATGGTAAAGAAAGCATCTGAACAAAAACGGGTGAACCCAAAAGCTACGGTCGAGCAGAATGAAAAATACTATATGAGGGCATGGCTTGTAAATCTCGGTTTTGGCGGTAAGGAAGGAAAAGAAGTCAGGAACTTCTTCTTAAAGAACCTGAAAGGCCATACGGCATTCCGGACTCCGGCAGATGCAGAAAAGTGGAAAGCCAACCGCAGGGCAGAAAGGGGGACAACGGTATGTTCGGAGTAAACAGACAGACCCTGGAAAGGCTGAGAAAAGAATATCCTTCGGGAACCAGGGTGGAGCTTATCCGTCTTGATGATCCATATCGAAAGATCCCGTCAGGAACCATCGGAACGGTGGAGTTTGTGGATGATGCGGGACAGCTTCATACATCTTGGGAAGACAATGGATCACTTGCACTGATTTATGGAGTTGATGAATGGAGAAAAATTGATGGATAAGATTGTGACGGTATGTTATGGAAAAGAAGATTCATGGGAATCCAGAATTGCTGCAGAACATTTCTTCCTTCAGGCCATAATTGCCTCAGACGGGAGTGAGAGGGAACGCTATGTTAACATATATATAAAGCTGAAGATGGGAATGACATATTGCACGGACGAAGAATTTTAGAAGCAGGGAAATATATTATACACAGTTTTTAATTGAAATCTTTGTGCAGTTTATGGGTGCGATATAACTGGATATATGTGTGTTTTAGAGCGAATATGTACCTACCGAAAGGGAAAGAAAACAAACGGAGGTACATACCATGAACGAAAAGACAGCAAGACAGATCGAGGAAATGAAAAAACAAACCATCGGGGTCGAGGTTGAGATGAATAACATCAGAAGGGACAGGGCTGCAGAGATTGCAGCGGTATTCTTCAGAACAGGAAGATTTGAAAACACGGCTTCCAGAAACGGATATTATACATGGTCGGCATGGGATGCAGATGGAAGGGAATGGAAATTCCAAAAGGACGTCAGCATTGCGGGACCTGACGATAAGAAATGCGAACTGGTCACACCGATCCTTCATTACGAAGACATCGAACTTCTTCAGGAACTCATAAGAAAGCTCAGACATGCAGGAGCCAAGAGCGATGCCACAAGGGGATGCGGAGTCCATATCCACATCGGGGCAAACGGACATACACCGCAGAGCTTGAGAAATCTTGCAAACATCATGGCGGGGCATGAGAATCTTCTGGCAGATGCCTTAAACCTTGACAGTTGGCGGATGAACCGCTACTGCAAAACGGTAGATCCAAGATTCCTTAAGGAACTTAACAAGAAGAAACCAAAGACGATGGCAGCCTTGGCAGACATCTGGTACACGGCAAACGGGGCAAGCTACGGAAGAGATCAGCATTACAACGACAGCCGATACCACATGCTCAACTACCATGCAACATTCACAAAGGGAACGGTCGAGTTCAGACTTTTCCAATTTGATGCACCTGCTGACGGCAAGCTGAACGGACTGCATGCGGGACAGCTTAAGAGCTACATCCAGCTCTGCCTTGCACTCAGCCAGATGGCGAAGGAAGTAAGGTCGGCAAGCCCGAAGCCGCAGCAGACAGAAAATCCGAAATACGCAATGAGGACATGGCTTTTACGCCTCGGATTCATCGGGGATGAATTCAAGACCGCAAGGGACATCCTTACAAAGAGACTTGCAGGAGACACCGCTTTCAGAAGCGGAAGGGCTGCTTGAAGAGAACAGCCTCCTGCCACCTTGGAGCATTGACCATTGACCGCCATGTGCGGTCTTAAGGTGGTAGAAGGGTGTTCCCTTCAGAAAGGATGGAGCTTTATGGAGAAAAGATATTACATTGCCTATGGCAGCAACCTGAATTTACGGCAGATGAAAATGCGGTGTCCGACTGCAAAGGTCATGGGAACGGCAGTCATCAAGGATTATGAACTGCTTTTCAAGGGAAGCCTTACAGGGGCATATCTTACGATTGAACCGAAGGAAGGCAGCGAGGTTCCCGTTGCGGTCTGGACTGTTACCGAAGCGGATGAAGCGGCACTTGACCGATATGAAGGATGCCCGGTCTTTTATTACAAAAAGGATATGGAACTGGATATCAAGGGAATACGGACTGGAAAAATAAGGAAAAGAAAATGCTTTGTGTACATCATGCACGAAGAACGGAAAATCGGGAGTCCTTCCCTTTCTTATGTAAGAACATGCCTTGAAGGTTATATCAGCTTCGGATTTGATGAGCATTATCTTTCCGAGGCACAGATCAGGGCAGTGAAGGAGGCAGGATATGAAGACTGAAACATTAAGAATAAGAATCTGCCCCAAATGCGGGGCAAGATACGCAAGGACACCCGCCCTTTCAAGGGAAGACAACCAGATGCTTATCTGCCCAGACTGCGGAACCCGTGAGGCACTTGCAAGCATGGGCGTGAGCAGAGAGGAGCAGGAAGAAATTATCGAAACCATACACAGGTCAATCAGATAGCAGTTATATAAAAAGGCTTCTTCGGAGGTCTTTTTTTGATGCCATTTTTTACGAGGAGGTGAGGACAGTGGCACAGAGAGGAAGAAAACCAAAGCCTACGGCAGTAAAGGTGCTTGAGGGAAATCCGGGCAAGAGAAGCCTTAACATGGGCGAACCAAAGCCTGAGAAAAAGGCCCCGCGCTGTCCGGCATGGCTTGAGGATGAGGCAAAAAAGGAATGGAAGAGGATGGCGAAGCAGTTAGAGCATCTCGGCATCCTGACTGAAATAGATATGGCAGCATTCGCAGGATACTGTCAGGCATATGCGAGATGGAAAGAAGCAGAGGAGTTCATTACACAGCATGGAACTATCGTGAAGACTCCGAGCGGATACTGGCAGCAGGTACCGCAGGTATCCATTGCACAGACCTATCTGAAGATCATGAATAAGTTCTGTGAGCAGTTCGGGCTTACACCTTCTGCGAGAAGCCGTATCGTTACGGACAGCGGGGAAGATAAGCAGAACGATGAAATGGAGCTTCTGCTTGTGAAAGGCGGTGCAGGATAATGTTTGATGAAGTAAAAGCAGACCATGCGGTCAATTTTATAAACTGCCTGAAACACACCAAAGGAAGGTGGCGGGGAGTTCCATTTGAACTTCTTCCTTGGCAGGATGAGATCATCCGAACCCTCTACGGGACGGTAAAGGAAAACGGATACAGACAGTACAACACCTGTTACTGCGAAATCCCGAAGAAGAACGGAAAGTCAGAACTGGCAGCAGCTATCGCACTTTATATGACATGCGGTGATGGTGAGTGGGGAGCAGAGGTTTACGGCTGTGCTTCCGACAGGCAGCAGGCTTCCATCGTATTTGATGTTGCGGTGGACATGGTAGACCAGTGTCCGGCACTGAAGAAAAGGATCAAGCCTGTCATGTCAGTGAAAAGGCTTGTATATAAACCGACCAACAGCTTCTATCAGGTGCTGTCGGCAGAGGCATACACCAAGCACGGCCTGAATGTCCATGCGGTTATCTTTGATGAGCTGCATGCACAGCCGAACAGGGAACTGTTCGATGTCATGACCAAGGGTTCCGGCGATGCAAGAACACAGCCCCTGTTCTTCCTGATCACAACGGCAGGAACGGACAGGAATTCCGTGTGTTTTGAACAGCACCAGAAGGCACTGGATATCATTGAGGGAAGAAAAATCGATCCGACCTTCTATCCAGTTATTTACGGTGCATCCGATGAGGATGACTGGTCGAGTGAGGAAGTATGGTACAAAGCCAATCCTTCCCTCGGATACACGATCGATATTGAGAAAGTGCAGAATGCATATATCAGTGCAAAAGAAAATGCAGCAGAGGAGAACGTGTTCCGGCAGCTCCGTCTGAACCAGTGGGTGAAACAGAGCACACGATGGATGCAGATGGATAAGTGGGATGCATGTTCCTTTGCCGTGAATGAGGAGAAGCTTCTCGGAAGGGAATGCTATGGCGGACTCGACCTTTCAAGTTCCACGGATATCACGGCATTCGTGCTTGTGTTCCCGCCAAGGAACGATACGGAGAAATATGTGATCCTTCCGTATTTCTGGATACCAGAGGATAACATGAGGCTGCGTGTCCGAAGGGATCATGTTCCATATGATGTCTGGGCTGCCGAAGGGTGCTTAAAGACCACGGAAGGAAATGTCATCCATTATGGATTTATCGAGCAGTTCATTGATGAGCTTGGCACGAAATTTCATATTAAGGAAATCGCATTCGACCGATGGGGAGCTGTGCAGATGGTGCAGAACCTTGAGGGCATGGGATTTACCGTTGTCCCGTTCGGACAGGGCTATAAGGATATGAGTCCACCGACAAAGGAACTGATGAAACTGACATTGGAAGAGCGGATCGCACATGGCGGACATAAGGTGCTGCGGTGGATGATGGATAATGTGTTTGTCCGTCAGGACCCGGCAGGAAACATCAAAATGGATAAGGAAAAATCCACGGAGAAAATTGACGGGGCCGTTGCAACCGTTATGGCACTTGACCGTGCAATCAGAAATGAAGGCAGTGACGGAAGTGTGTATGATGACCGTGGCATTCTGGTCTTTTAAGAAATAAAAAAGACACACGGAGGTGTAGCAAGGAAACAGCAATAATAAATTATTCTGAATCACTCCATGTGTCATAAAAATCATATCAGAAATCGGAGGTTGAATCAATGGGAATAAAAAGTTTATTTGGATTCGGACAGGCGAGGGATAAGCCTGTGGACAAGGCAGCAGATGCAGGATATTCGTTTCTGTTTGGAAGGACAACGAGCGGAAAGCCTGTCAATGAAAGAACTGCAATGCAGACCACGGCAGTATATGCCTGTGTCAGAATCCTTGCGGAGGCAGTCGCATCCTTACCTCTTCATGTATATGAGTATCAGGATGACGGAGGCAAGAAGCTGGTGCATGACCATCCGTTATATTATCTGCTCCATGATGAGCCGAACCCGGAGATGACTTCGTTTGTGTTCAGGGAAACGCTGATGAGTCATCTTTTAATATGGGGAAATGCTTATGCCCAGATCATAAGGGACGGGGCAGGAAGGGTGCTTGGACTGTATCCGCTTCTCCCTGACAAGATGGACGTGCAGAGGGATGACAAAGGAAACATTTATTATGTATATTCCAGAAACAGCGATGAAAATCCAATGTTCAAGGAATACGGCAATATCAGGCTGAAAGCCGAGGATGTTCTCCATATCCCCGGACTGGGATTTGACGGACTGATCGGATATTCCCCGATTGCGATGGCAAAGAACGCTGTCGGCATGACGCTTGCCTGTGAGGAATACGGGGCGAGTTTCTTTGCAAACGGGGCAAATCCGGGCGGTGTTCTGGAGCATCCGGGAGTCCTGAAAGACCCGTCAAAAGTGCGTGAGTCTTGGAACTCCGTATACCGCGGCGTAAACAACGCACATAAGATCGCAGTGCTTGAAGAGGGCATGAAGTATCAGCAGATAGGAATCCCGCCGGAAGAGGCACAGTTCCTTGAGACAAGAAAATTCCAGATCAATGAGATCGCAAGGCTTTACAGGATACCGCCCCACATGGTCGGTGACCTTGATAAGTCGAGCTTTTCCAATATAGAGCAGCAGTCCTTGGAGTTCGTAAAATACACGCTTGACCCGTGGGTGATCAGGTGGGAGCAGTCCCTACAGAGATCGCTCCTACTGCCGGGAGAAAAAGGAAAGTATTTTATCAAACTGAATGTGGACGGTCTGCTGAGAGGGGACTATCAGTCAAGGATGAACGGCTATGCGGTCGGAAGGCAGAACGGGTGGTTTTCTGCCAATGATATCCGAGAGATGGAAAACATGAACCCGATTCCTGATGAGGAAGGGGGAAACCTGTATCTGATAAACGGTGCAATGACCAAACTTGCGGATGCGGGGGCTTTTGCCAAGACGGATACGGGGCAGCAGAACACTCCGGCACAGGAAAACAGCGGAAAGAGAGGTAAACGATGAAGCGGAAGTTTTGGAACTGGATAAGGAATGAAGATGAGAGCGTGCCTGACATGGAAAGGACGCTCTTTTTAAATGGCATGATTTCGGATGAAACGTGGTACGGGGATGAAGTCACCCCGCAGCTTTTCAAGGATGAACTGAATGCCGGAAATGGAAATATTACGGTGTGGATCAATTCACCGGGCGGTGATGTGTTTGCAGCAGCCCAGATCTACAACATGCTCCGTGATTATAAGGGAAGCGTGACGGTCAAGATTGACGGCATTGCAGCCTCGGCGGCATCCGTGATCGCTATGGCAGGAGATACGGTCTGTGTATCCCCGGTGGCAATGATGATGATCCATAATCCCGCAACGATGGCAATGGGCGAGGCGAAGGACATGCAGAAGGCAATCGCCATGCTGAATGAGGTCAAGGAGTCCATCCTGAATGCCTATGAATTCAAGACGGGGATTACCCGTGCAAGGCTCTCGCACATGATGGATGACGAGACCTGGTTCAATGCCAAGAAGGCGGTGGAGCTTGGATTTGCGGATAAGATCCTTTTTGATTCCGATGAGGATGAGAAAAAGAAAAGGCCGGATGAGCCGGAAGAAAAGCCGGAGGAAGGCAGTGATGGAGAGGAAGGGGAAAAAGAGGATGACAAGGATAAGAACGGGAAAAAGAAGCTCCCTTTCCAGCAGGATTCCATGATGTTTTCCACCAAGGCGATGAATGAATCGTTCCTTTCCAAGGTGTCCGACAGGGATGCCATGATACCAGTCAACCAGTTGGAGAAGAGACTGAGTCTCTTAGCACATTAAGGAGGATATGAACTATGAGTAAGATTTTGGAATTAAGAGAAAAGAGAGCGAAGGCATGGGAAGCTGCAAAAGCATTCCTTGATGCCAAGAGAACACAGGAAGGTTTTGTATCCGCAGAGGATGCAGCCACCTATGACAAGATGGAAGCCGATGTCGTAAATCTCGGCAGGGAGATCGAGAGACTGGAAAGACAGGCTGCCATTGATGCAGAGCTTGCAAAGGCAACAAGCACCCCGATCACAAACAAGCCGGATGCCGGGACCGGCGGGGAGACAAAAACAGGAAGGGCAACCGATGAATATAAGAGAGCGTTCTGGAACGGTATGAGAAACAAAATGTCATACGAAGTACAGAACGCTCTTTCCATTGGTACGGATTCCGAGGGCGGATATCTTGTGCCGGATGAGTATGAGAAGAAACTCGTGGAGGCACTGGAAGAGGAAGTATTTTTCCGTAATCTTGCCACCGTTATCAAGACTTCAAGCGGTGACCGCAAGATCCCTATCGTCACTTCCAAGGGCGAGGCAGCATGGATCGATGAGGGCGGACAGTTCCCTGAATCCGATGATAGCTTCGGACAGACATCCATCAGTGCTTATAAGCTGGCAACTATGATCAAGGTGTCTGACGAACTCTTAAATGACAGCGTGTTCAACATTGAGCAGTACATTTCAAGGGAATTCGGAAGAAGAATCGGTACAAAGGAAGAGGAAGCATTCTTTGTCGGTGACGGCAAGGGAAAACCGACAGGTATTTTCAATGCCACGGGCGGTGCTGAGACAGGGGTGACATCCGCAAATACATCTGTCACTTTTGATGATGTCATGGATCTGTATTATTCCCTCCGTGCTCCGTACCGTAACAAGGCAGTATGGCTTCTGAATGATTCGACCGTAAAGGCAATCAGAAAGCTGAAGGATGGAAACGGAAATTACATCTGGCAGCCGTCCGTAAGGGAAGGAGAGCCGGACAGAATCCTGAACCGTCCTTACCGCACATCTATTTATGTGCCGGAACTTGCAGCCGGAAACCGTGTCATGGCATTCGGTGATTACAGTTACTACTGGATCGCAGACCGTCAAGGCAGAAGTTTCAAGAGACTGAATGAGCTTTATGCTACAACGGGACAGGTCGGATTCCTTGCTTCCGAGCGTGTCGATGGCAAGCTGATCCTTTCCGAGGCAGTAAAGACCCTTGATGTCAAGGCTGCCGGAAAGTAGGTGGGCTGAATGTTCATAACGCTTGAGGAAGCCAAAAGGTATCTGAGGGTTGATTCGTCAGACGAGGATGATCTCATCCTCCGTCTGATGAAGACATCCGACAGCCTGATAAAGGGTGTGACAAGACGGACTCCGGCAGGACTTAAAAGACATGAGGCGGTTGTACGCACCGCAGAACTGTATGCCATTGCTTACCTGTATGAGCATAGGGAAGAAGCGGACCACAAGGCCATGACGGAAACACTGAAGTATCTGCTCTTTGGTATCAGGAAGGAGATATTCTGATGATAGAACTCATGCGTGAACGGATCACGATACAGAAAAGCAGCACGAAGACGGACAAAGCCGGAAACCATACGGCTGTCTGGGAGGATCATTATCAATGTTTTTCCTATGTGAACAGCCTGTCGGGAAAAGAATACTGGGAAGCAAAACAGGTAAATGCGGAAACGGAGCTTGATTTTGTCATCCGCTACTGCAGTGAGGTGTCAGGTCTTGATACGGAGCATTACCGTATTGTTTTCCGTGGGAATCTTTACAATATTTCCTTTGTTGATAACGTGCAGTATAAGAATAAGACAGTCAAAATAAGGGCTGCCCTGACAAAGAGGTGAGCAGATGGCAGAGAGAAGGACAACGGTTGACGGACTGGCAGATGCAATCATGGACGGTCTGAAAGAGTATGCCGATCTTGCAACGGATACCGTTAAGGATGCGGTAAAAGATGTATCCAGGACCGTAAAGAAAGAGATACAGGCAAATGCCCCGAAGCGGACAGGAAGGTATAAGAAAAGCTGGACGGTCAAAAAGACAGCAGAAAGCAGCAATTCCCTTACCATGACGGTCCATTCCAAGGACAGATACCAGATCGCACACCTTCTGGAACACGGACATGCAAAACGTGGAGGCGGCAGGGTAGCCGGAAGGGAGCATATTGCTCCGGCAGAAGAGAAGGGCAATAAGGAACTTCTGCAGAAGATCGAGAGGGGGTTACGGTGATGACACATGAAGAAGTGATGGCACTGATGGAAGAAATCGGTCTTCCGTATGCCTATCATCATTTTGCGGAAGGCGAATCCCCGGAACCGCCCTTTGCAGTATTTCTGTATCCGGGCAGCAGTAATTTCTCAGCAGACGGGAAAGTGTATTTTAAGGCAAACCGTCTGAATATAGAAATTTACACCGACTTAAAAAATATAGAACTGGAACAGCAGACAGAAACCGTGCTCGATGGGCATGGTATTTTTTATGAAAAAAGCGAAGTATGGATCGAATCGGAAAATCTGTATGAGGTGCTTTATCAGATGGAGGTATAGAAGATGGCTAATAAAAAGAATAAAGTCAAATTTAATATCTGCAATGTGCATTATGCACCGATTACGGTTGCAGATGAAGGAAAGGTGAGCTTCGGGACACCCGTTGCAATGCCTGGTGCCGTTTCCATCAGCATGGACCCGACAGGAGAGCCGGAGTCCTTTTATGCGGACGGTATTGAATACTATGTAATCAACAACAATCAGGGATATGACGGGGATCTGGAGCTTGCCATGATCCCGGAAACTTTCCGTACAGATATCTTGAAAGAGGAAGCAGATAGCAACAATGTACTTGTGGAGAATGCAAATTCCGAAACAGGAAGCTTTGCACTGCTTTTTGAATTTGACGGGGATATCCGCAAGATCCGCCATGTGCTTTATAATTGTTCCGCATCCCGTCCGACCATTGAGTCCAAGACCAATGAGGAAGATAAGGAAGTCCAGACGGAAACGCTGACCATCAAGGCAAGACCTATGGCAGATGGATATGTAAAGGCAAAGACAGGAGATTCCACCACGGATACCGTTTACAACAACTGGTATAAGAGCGTGTATCTTCCGAACAGCACGGCTGTCGAACCGCAGTCTGCAAAAGCGGTAAAGAATATTTCGAAGGAGGACTAAGCGATGGGTATCAGAAAGGATATAGAAATTGACGGACAGATGGTTGCATTCAAAGCGAGTGCGGCCATTCCGAGAATATACAGGTTAAAGTTTCAGAGGGATATTTATAAGGATCTGGCAGTATTGGAAAAGAGCATCGGGGATGGGAAAGAGGAGTCCTCTAACCTTGATATGTTTTCCCTTGAGATGTTTGAGAATATAGCATTTATCATGGCAAAGCATGCTGATCCAAGCATTCCTGATACGCCGGAAGAGTGGCTTGATAACTTCAATACATTCTCCATTTATCAGGTTCTTCCGCAGCTTATTGAGCTTTGGGGGCTGAATGTAAAAACGGATGTGGAAGCTAAAAAAAACTTCGTCCAACAGAGCGTGAAATGACAACACCCCTGTTTCTGCTCCGATGCGTACAGTTAGGATTGTCGATGGCAGATCTTGAACTGCTGTCGATAGGGCTTATCAATGATATGTACAGTGAGAGCCGGAATGATGATTATAAGTATGCCGAACTTGCAACACAGGAAGACTTCGACCGTTTCTGATTGAGAATACAGCCTTTTTCTGTTATACTATCAGCAGGAAAAGGCCGAAAATCAGGAAAAGGACGGTGGTTATAATGATGAAGGTTTCCGGAGATTTTTATGTAAAATGCAATAACTGCGGACACATCACATTTGTAGAAGCGGACAGTCTGGATTATGATACAACTTCAACCGAAAGATCTATGGGCGCTGAAGTAGAATATAATTTTTATGGAGAATTTTGCTGTGAGGGCTGCGGAAGAGATATAGAATATAATATTCGTGGATATGAATATCCTGTCGGGGCATTCAATTATTCGGATTCTGAATGCCGCGGTGGAGAGTTCGTGGATGAGCCGAGTGCGGATATAGAATATGAATTTGATGAATACTACAGTGATTATGCATATGAAGAATACATCGAAGCTGATTACATTCTGGAACAGAATCGTGAGCGGATAAGAAATATGACTCCGAGGGAATTTGAGTTATTTGTCGGGGAGATATTTGAAAGTCTGGGATTTACCGTAAAGGTTACCAAGGCAACAAGGGACGGCGGAAGGGATATTATTGCAACAAAGGCTGATCCGTTTCCATTTACTCTGATTGTAGAATGCAAGCATTGGGGAGAAAAACATAAGGTAGATGTCAGTGTTGTAAGGAGCCTGTATGGAGTCCAGACAGCAATGCAGGCCAATCAGTCCGTTGTTGTAACATCAACCAGATTTACAAGGGATGCAAGAAAATTTGCAGAGAGCAGAAATACCATGATGCAGTTATGGGATATCGATGATCTTTTAAAATATGTGAAGTAAAAATTATAATATTACATAGAACATCTGTCAGAAATGGCAGGTGTTTTTCTTTTGTTACGGAGCAGAGATGCTCCTTTTTTTGTACCCATTTTTAGGAGGAGGTGAGAGGCATGGCAAGCCGTATTCAGGGTATTACTGTTGAAATTGGTGGCGATACAACAAAACTGCAGAACGCCCTGAAAGGCGTGAACGGACAGATCAAGTCCACTCAGTCACAGCTTAAGGATGTGAATAAGCTGCTGAAACTGGATCCGGGAAATACGGAGCTTCTGGCACAGAAGCATAAACTGCTTGCGGAAGCGGTCAGCGAAACAAAAGAGAAACTGGCTACCTTAAAGACCGCAGCAGAACAGGCAAATACGGCACTTGCCAATGGTGAGATTTCAAAGGAGCAGTACGATGCCCTTCAGAGGGAGATTGTAGAAACAGAGCAGGACTTAAAGAATCTGGAAACACAGGCAAACCAGTCCGCAACGGCAGTGCAGAAAATCGCAGCAACAGGTGAGAAGTTAAAGACTGTCGGGGATAACATTTCTTCTGCCGGACAGAAGCTCCTCCCGGTAACTGTCGGAGTGACGGCACTTGGTACGGCATCCGTAACGACTGCAGCCAACTTTGAATCTTCCATGTCACAGGTACAGGCAACAATGGGAATCACCAAAGATGCCATGTCAACGGTAAACGGTCAGTCCGTGAATACAATGGACACCCTTTCCAAGCTGGCAAAGAAGATGGGTGCAGAGACGGCTTTTTCCGCATCCGAGTGTGCCGAGGCATTGAATTACCTCGCCCTTGCCGGATACGATACGCAACAGATGTGTGATACACTGCCGACCGTCCTTAACTTGGCAGCAGCCGGAGATATTGCCCTTGCTGATGCTTCCGACATGGTAACGGATGCGATGTCCGCCCTCGGAATGGGAGTGGACGAAGCGGAAACGATGGTAGATCAGATGGCTAAGACTGCATCTACCACGAACACATCGGTTGCACAGCTTGGCGAAGGAATCCTTACCATTGGTGCGACAGCCAAATCCATCAAGGGCGGTACGGCAGAGCTGAATACCGCACTTGGTATCCTTGCAAATAATGGTATCAAGGGAGCGGAAGGTGGTACACATCTCCGTAATATTATCCTGTCCTTACAGAATCCTACGGATAAAGCAGCCGCCCAGATGGAAGCACTCGGTCTTTCCGTATATGATTCCGAAGGAAACATGCGGTCAATGAATGACATCCTTGGTGATCTCAATAAGAGCATGGATGGAATGACATCCGCTGAGAAGTCCAATATCATCAGCACCATTTTCAATAAGACGGACCTTTCTTCCGTAAATGCATTGCTTGCAAATACAGGAGAAACATGGGACAGCTTACAGAAGTCCATCACGGACAGCGGTGGTGCTGCACAGCAGATGGCGGATACACAGCTTGATAACTTACAGGGACAGATTACCATCTTGAAATCCGCACTGGAAGGCCTGGCGATATCTTTCGGTGAGCTTCTGATGCCGACCATCAAGCAGATTGTCGGATGGGTGCAGAAGTTCGTTGACTGGCTGAACGGAATGAATGACGGCACGAAGAAGGTCATCATGACGGTGGCACTTCTGGCAGCAGCACTCGGTCCCGTGCTTATCGTGATCGGAAAGGTGATATCTGCAGTCGGCACGATCATGACAGTCGTGCCGAAGATTGCCGGAGTCATCAATACGGTAAAGGGAGCATTTGCAGCACTGAATACTACGATGCTTGCAAACCCGATCACCCTTATCATTGCAGCCATTGCAGCTCTTGTGGCTGCTTTTATTTATCTCTGGAATAACTGTGATGGATTCCGCCAGTTCTGGATCGACCTGTGGGAGAATGTGAAGCAGACAGCCGTTACGGTATGGAATACCATCAAGGAATTTTTCGCACAGGTGTGGGAAACAATCAAGACCATCTTCTCGACCGTGTTTGAAGTGATAAAGACACTGGTGACTACTTACTTTAATCTGTATAAGACAATTATCCAGACGGTTTTCAATACAGTAAAGACAGTCATTACAACTATCTGGGAAGCCATCAAGGGTGTGTTTACTACAGTTTTCAATGCAATAAAAACATTGGTAACAATGTATTTCAATATCTATAAAACAATCATCCAGACAGTCCTGACGATCATCCAGACGGTTATTACAACGGTATGGAATACAATAAAAACAGTCATTACCACTGTACTGAATGCAATACAGACGATCTTCAGCACGGTATGGAATGCAATCAAAACCATTATCATTGCCGTGGTGGGGGCAATCAAGGGACTGATCACGGGAGATTTTACTGCGGTCAAAAATTCCATTACTACCATAATGAATACGATCAAGAGCACGATCTCCACAATATGGAATACCATAAAGTCGACCATTTTAACGGTGCTTGGAGCAATTAAGGGTGCAGTTACATCCGTATTCTCCGGCATCGTAAATGCAGTGAAAAGTGCGATGGGAAATGTGCTCAGTGCAGTAAAGAGCGGATTTTCCAATGTGAAAAACCATATCACGGGGCTTGCGTCACAGGCATTTACATGGGGCAGAGATCTGGTCATGGGAATTGTAAACGGAATCAGAAGCTGTATCGGGGCCGTGGCAGATGCTGCGAGTTCCGTTGCAAGTAAAATCAGATCATTTTTGCACTTTTCCGTGCCAGATGAAGGTCCTCTGACGGACTATGAATCATGGATGCCTGACTTTATGGATGGGCTGGCAAAAGGGATTGAGAAAAGCCGTGGCATGATACAGAAAGCCGTAAAAGATGTCTCGGCAGATATGATCATCAGCCCCGATGTCAAAACAGGGGCAGATCTTTCTGTTGCAGGTAACGATAGAAATAGCACAGAACAGAGCGGGGCTGTCCATAATATTTCGGGGCCGCTGATCCAGATACAGGAAATGTCTGTAAGAAACGACAATGATATCAGAAAAATATCACAGGAACTGAATGCAATGATGTGTGCCGGAAGAAGGGCGCGTGGACTAATTTAAGGAGGATTCTATGGGATTTATTTTTGACGGGATATCCTCATCTGATATGGGCATTCCATCCAGAATGTCCGTACAGAATAGGATACCTGATATACGAAACAATACAGATAAACTTGCAGGCAGACACGGAATCATGGATTTTGGTGAGACGATTTCCGAACGGAAGATAGAAATTACCTGTCTGATTCCGCCGGGACTTAATGACCAACAGCTTCTTGAAAAAAAGGACCGTATTGTTGGATGGCTGAATCCCGATAAGGGGCTGTGCAGACTGGAGCTTGGGCAGGAGCCAGACAGATATTATAACGCAAGACTTCTGGACGGGGTATCGTTTATGAATCTTGTGCGGAATGCGGATACATTTGAGCTGTCTTTTTTCTGCCCAGACCCTTTTGGTTATGCAATCCATGATGAGGAATTTACATTAAAATCGAGCGGTGATATCAAAAGAACACTTGGCAATGTGGAGTCTCATCCTGTGTATGAGGTAAGAGGAAAAATGGCTGATGAAACGCAGAAAGTAAAGTTTCTGGTCAATGGAGAGAGCGTGACACTATGTGGACCTCTTTCTGAAAATGACGTCATTGTGATTGATACGGATGATATGACGGCAAAGATTGGGGCAGATAATGCACTTGGACAGATGGAAGAACTTAATTTCCCATATTTAAAAGCTGGGACAAATACCATAACATTTGCAGAAAGTACAGGAACACTGGCATCAGTATGCATTAAGGCGAAGAGCCGATGGCTGTAGGAGGTATTGGATGAATACGGAAAAGATACCCGTTTTATATGAAAAAGGCAGACCGCAGGCGGTTTTCACGAAGGCATTTAACGTGGTCACAGTTGCCGAGGTCAATGCAGAGAGTTATCTGGAATTTGACATATATCTCACTGACAGGAAAAGAAATTATATAACAAATCAGGCTGAGATCCGCATTGATGGAAAGGCATATAAGATAAAGACCGTGACGGACAATAAAGAACACAGCTCTGCAAAAACGACCCATGTGTATGCAGAAGAACTGTATTATGACCTGGCAAGGGCTGCAAGACTTGAAAGTACGGTGTTTGATACGGCAAAAGCAGTTACTCCCATGAGGTTTGCCTTGCAAAATACGGATTGGAATATCGGAACGATAGGAATCAACTCTGCAAAATCGTTTGAAAGCACGGAAGAGAATCCGCTCGCATTACTGCAGCTTATTGCAGATATTTATAATGGGGAATTGGTCTTCGATTCCATAAAGAAAACAGCCAGTCTCCTAAAAAAGACGGGAACGGACAGGGGCATCCTGTTTCATTTCAGAAAAAACATGAAGTCGATACAGAGGGTGATCAGTACATCTTCACTTATTACAAAATTGTATGCAACAGGGAAGGATGGGATGACATTTGCATCCATCAATGATGGAAAATCCTATGTTGAGGATCATTCTTATACGGATGAAATTCTTATAGGTTCTCTGGACTGCAGCAATTTTACAGATGCATCCGATATGCTTTCCTATACAAAGATGAGAGCGGCTGATTATGGCAAGCCGAATTATTCTTATAAACTTTCCGTGCTTTATCTCAGCGGAATTGCCGGATATGAACATGAGGTCTATGGACTTGGTGATACCGTGCGGGTCATGGATGAAGAGCTGGAACTTGATATTATGACCAGAATCGTAAGGATGGAAAAGAATATCCAGGAGCCATGGAATACAGTAGTGGAACTTTCGACAACAATTGGTACATTGTCACTTGAAAATGATACATCAGTTCAGGAAGCAATCGACAGCGTAATCAAGTCATTTATTGCTCCAAGACTGATACAGGCAACCATCAATACACAGAAAGGTGAGGTCAATGCAATGTATGAACTTGGCGTACCCGTAAAATATACTTATAGGGAAACGGAGGACGGCATTGTATTTACCCACCCAGATGGACAGACATGTGAGATAAAGGTAATTTAGGAGGGAGTATTATGGCACTGAACAGATCAGAAAAAATAAATCTTGTGCAGATGGCTATGAAGCGTGTAAATGTTGTGCCATATGGAGAGAACCAGATCGCATTTGGAACAAATAATGAAAAGGTTATACTGGGAGAATCAGCAGTTACCGTTTGTGAGGGATATATCAACATCCCGGATGAAAAGCACACCTGTCATGTCGGATTTTCTGTTCTTCTGTCAAATGCCATAAATTCTGATTTTTATATAGAGGTTGACGGAAATGAGCGGTCGAAAATATATAAAAACAAGAATAAAACCATGCAGTTTTTTGATCTGTTCCTTTTGGGAAAAGGTCTGCATTCAATTGTGGTAAAGGCAGCATCGGAAAGCCCTGTGGAGATAGCACCAAGGGAAGCACAGCTTGGGGTGTATCTTTAGCTTACCGAAATTGGCATATGAAACGGCGGGACTGAAAAAGACAGGAAGGGGATTTAAGCTTGACACAAGATACAGGCAGCCGGAGCCTTTTATCATATATTACGGAACTTATGAATATTCAGGACTGACGGATTATTCCGTGTATGGGATGATGGTGGCATCCGACCAGACGGTTGAGGAAATCCTGAAAGCCAGGGCTTGTGGAACAAAGATTTTCCAGTATCTTCCGTTTGGCAGCCGTTTTAATACGGATGCCTTCCTAGAGGATATGAAATCAACCATCCATTCCCTTGCATCAAACCATATTGCAGACGGGATATTCCTTGATGAATGCGAGGTCGGATACTGGGGCGATTATTATAACAATGATGAGATGGCACAGACTTTTGAGAAAGGTCTGAAAGAAATATGTGATTACTGCAGGACAACAGGTCTTGAGACAATTGTAAACGGTGTCGCAGGATATGCAGATTACGGAACATATTTTTTATGGGAGTCATTCTCCGGCTCCTGGAACACCAATAAGATCAACTGGAATGGCACGGGAAAGGGACAGCGGTTCGTCAATGCCGACAGTACGATTGAATATAATTATAATTTTTCTGCCTGGACGATGACAGGAAGTCTCCGCATTGAGAACGGAGTGGTTGTTGATGGTACAAAAGGCACGATGACGCTGGATATCAATATGAATGACCTTATCAGGGAATCTGAACGGAGTGAGACTTATCCGTGGGTATATTTTGAATGGTTCGGTTCAGGGGCAGATGATAATTCCCTGGAAATATATGCATATATCGGAAATACATGGCCGTTTGATAAAAGCACATGGACGGAACTTCCAAAATTGTGGAAAGGAGAACCTGCTTCATGGAACGGAATCAATAAGGAGACCAGATATCTGAGACTGGAACTTCGGTTTGACGGAGCGGCAGAACTTAGGATGGAACGCAGTTTTATTGCTTATGATTATGTGTACACATATTATGATATGACACAGCCAAACGGGCTTGCAGATACAAACCATAGATACTGGAATTACAATATCAGCCAGGCAGAATACCTGTGGGGAAAGGATGCAAAAGTTCTGTGCCACTGCTATGGAACACCGAAGGATGCGGAAAGGATGAAATATACATTTGCGGTATATAAGACGTTTGGATATGAAGCGTGGGATTATACGCATCCGCTTCATCAGACGATTCGTTACACGGATATCCTTGATGACCCGTTCGGGGCATTCCTGTCAAGGACGGAGCTTGGAAATGGAAAATACAAAGGGATTTTTACGGGATGTACAACAGACATTGACGTGAAACACCATCAGTTTCATATCAGCAGGAATGAGCCGGAATATTGGTTTGAACGGGGGATAGACGGATTCGAGGAAGCCTATAAAGTCTATGAGAATCCGATGTCTTTTACACACCATCTGTTCGTGATGCAGACGGAGATTCCGGTCGGTCAGAAGATCCCTGGAATCCGTGATGGCTGGTATGTGGTAAACGTGATCGACCCGGTATATCAGTATGATGATAAAGGAAATTTGATAAAAGATGATTATGTGTATACCGTTCAGTATTATCCAATCTTAAGTGATGACCTTGATATCCGGAGAACATGGGTATTTGATGATATTTTCTATTTTTACTTCGGGATGAAGTTCAAGGGGGCAGTCGACTTTCTGGCAGATAAGCCAAACCGATATTATGTTTATATTGGAAGTAATGAGCTGGATTATGGATTTAAAGGGGAATGGTACGATGCTCCGTTCAAGGCACAGTTCATGATTTACAACCAGTCCCTGTTCAAATGGGATAAAAATGCAGAAAATGAGAGGGATTATACCAATTTCCACTATATTGGTAATGCATTTTTAAATTATGAACTTACCGAGGGTAATACCATGCTGACTTACACATTGAAAAAATCCGTGATGGGAGAAGCAAGTACAAAAAACATGTCTTTTTATTTTGTGGTTGAGGATACTGCCCACAACTACGTGGCACTGATTCCGGGAAAAGATGTGGATACGACCAAAGATCCGGTTGCTTTCCCAAATAAGATCCAATATACGCAGAGAAGATACAATCTGTTCTGTCCGCACGGATATTACCGTTCGGAAGAAATCAAAATGCCACAGCCAGTAAAAGGGGCAGCAGTACAGTGCATTGCGACAGCGGGCGGTGCAACAACGGTTCAGATGTATGTGAGGGTCAGAAGAAAAGGGCAGGAGGCATTTGACGGATATGAAAAAGCAGATGGATTGTTCTATGTTACGGGTAAGACCATTACCCATATCCAGTATGCTGTTTCTTTAAATACAACAGACGGAACACAGTCACCATCTTTTACGGATGTCCGTATCATACCGGGAAATGAACTTGAGCCGGAATCGTATCAGGAAAAAACATCGGATATTTATGTAGCGGTTGCAATTTCGGAAAAGATTGAATACGGATACACGGATGCAAAGAAAGAGTACATGAATGAAGCAGTTTATTATGGAGTTTCAGCAGAAACACAGGTTATAAAATACAAACATTAGGAGGGATTCATATGGGTGTTTGGAAAAGTGACCATACGGTGATCACGGCAAAAGGAATGCAGCTGCTTTCAGACCTTGCAGGAAAGAAACCGCTGGTCATCAGCAGGGCGGTAGCTGGGAGTGATTATACGACCCCATCAGAACTTGAGAACTTGACGGATATCACGCATCAGCAGTTAGATATGAAATTTTCTGATTTTGCCGAAGATGATAAAGGAACGGCATATCTGGATATTTATCTGGACAATGCAGAAGTTACGACAGAATTTTACCATCAGCAGATAGGATTGTATGCAAAAGGGACTATGAATGAGGAAGTCCTTTTTTTAGTATCACAGGCAGATACACCGGATTATATTCCGGTATCGGATACACCTGTCTATATTACCCATAGAATCTTCCTGAAATTCTCGGGAAATTCCAAAGTAGAGGTAAAAGTAGATTTTTCCGGTGTCGTGACACAGGATGTTTTGCAGAGTGCATTGGAGAAAAAAGAGAATGTTTTCAGCAAGAACAGTGCTTTTAATAAGAACTTTTCAGATACTGACAGTGATTACATGCCATGCGGGAAAGAGGCTTATGCCGGAGGTTCGGTTTCTGTTGCCAGGGCAGACCATGTACATCCGATAGGAGCAAAACTGAAATTTGCAGAAAACAACTGGAATACAGGTGGGCTGACTAATCTCCTGCCGGATACCAATACGTGGGTCATGAGCAATGGCCGATCTCCTGATGTGCAGGGCGGATATGCTTTTGAAGCAACTTTTACAAGTGCATGGGAAGCTTTCTCGTGTTTTTTTGATTCAGACCTGCTTGCAAAAGTCAAAGGGAAAATCGTGGAATTCGGAGTGGAGACACTGACCGGAACATCAGCAAGGCTTGAGATGGTTGTGGACGGTAGTGCCTTAAATTATATTCTGCAGACAGATACTGCTGCGAAAGCACAGGTATCAATTCCGGCATCGGCTTCTTCCGTTACACTAAGAATCATTATTTTTTCGGCAGATGATCTGCATTGTGAATTCAGAGGAGTGTACATGAATGATACACAGGAAGAAGCCAGTAAATCAGATGAAGGAGATACGCTTTATCTCGAAGTGAGAAAAGTGGCACAGGCGAAGATACCGAAGAAAGGTACCAGCGGAACAGTGTATATCACTGAAAAAGGAAACATTTATTTTGCCGGAGATGATGGAACTCTGATTCCGCTGGCAGGAAGTAAAACAATTTCATAACAATCTGGAAACAGGCAGTTATCCATTACGGGTAGCTGCTTTTTTCATACAAAAAATTAAGGAGGACAAGACAATGAAGGAATTTTGGAATGCAGTACAGTTTGTGTTTACTGCTGTCGGAGGATGGCTTGGGTACTTCCTGGGAGGATGTGATGGGCTGTTGTATGCACTGATTGCATTTGTAGCCATTGATTACATCACAGGTGTCATGTGTGCAGTCAGTGATAAGACCCTGTCGAGCGAGGTCGGTTTCCGTGGAATCTGCCGGAAAGTACTGATCTTTCTCTTGGTGGGAATCGCAAACATCCTTGACATTCATGTGATCGGGACAGGAAGTGTGCTGAGAACCGCAGTGATCTTTTTTTACATTTCCAATGAAGGCGTGAGCCTTCTGGAGAATGCATCCCATCTGGGACTTCCGGTACCACAGAAGATCAAAGCGGTATTGGAGCAGTTACATGACCGCTCAGAAAGCGAGGAATGACATGACGAAAACTGAATTTATTTCAAAAGTTGCAGGGAATGTACAGAAGTATGCATCAGCATACGGCATTCTGGTTCATTCACCTGTAATCGCACAGGCAATCCTGGAATCAGGTTGGGGTGGGAGTAAGCTCTCATCCCAGTACCACAATTATTTCGGATTGAAGTGTGGCAGCAGATGGACAGGAAAGTCCGTAAACATGAAAACGCAGGAGGAGTATACATCAGGAGCACTCACAACGATTAGTGACAATTTCCGTGTATACGATTCGATGGAGGATGGCATCAGGGGATATTTTGAGTTTATCCAGCTTGCCCGTTACCAGAACCTGAAAGGAATCACAGATCCAGAGAAATATCTGGAAACCATCCGTGCCGACGGTTATGCAACATCTTATTCCTACGTGGAAAACTGCATGAAACTTATCCGACAGTACGGACTGACAAAATATGATAAAGGAGAGAATAATATTATGGGAAGAACAGCAGAAAGCGTATTAAACGTGATGAGGGGATGGCTTGGATTTAATGAATCCAACGGAAAATTCAAAGAAATCATTGACCTGTATAACAGCGTAAAACCATTGCCGAGGGGATATGCCGTGAAATATACGGATGAGTGGTGTGATACCTGTGTATCTGCCGCGGCAGTTAAGGCAGGATGTGCAGATCTTATCGGCCGTGAGTGCGGGGTAGAAAAACACATTGATATTTTCAAGCAGAAAGGGATCTGGATTGAGGATGGTGCGATTACACCAGAGCCAGGTTATGTGATCACATACAATTGGGACAAATCCACACAGCCGAATGACGGGTATGCAGATCATATTGGATATGTGGAGTCCGTATCCGGTGGTAATATCACAGTTATTGAGGGCAATAAGGGAGAAGCAGTAGCAAGGCGCGTGATCCCTGTCGGATGGGATTATATCCGGGGATATGCTGCTCCGAAGTACGATGCAGCAACGGCAACGCCCGTTCCGGCTACAGGAAAGAAGAGTGTGGAAGAAGTGGCAAAAGAAGTCCTTGCAGGAAAATGGGGTAACGGAGATGATCGTAAAAACCGTCTGAAAGCAGCTGGGTATGATTATGCTGCCGTACAGGAGAAAGTTAACCAGCTTGTAAAGAGTGGTTCATCCAACAGAAAATCCGTTGATACGGTTGCACGTGAAGTCATTCAGGGCAAGTGGGGGAATGGTGCTGACAGAAAGAAAAGAATTGCTTCTGCCGGATATGATTATGCTACCGTGCAGAAAAGGGTCAATGAGCTTTTAAGATAAGGATACGGCTGATGGTCTGTTAGGGCTGTCAGCCGCATTTTTTTCTGCTTATGCCAAGAAAAGAAAGGTGAAAGGTATCACAGATTGTACTTGCTATTATTGGCTTTCTGAGTGATATATAGACTACCCAAAGAAAGGAGAAACAGCTCATGGAAATTCAAATAAGGGAAGGAAATGGCAGACAGAAGAAAAAATTAAAAGTCTGTGCCTACTGCCGTGTTTCAACAGATGCGGATGAGCAGGAAAATTCACTGGAAAACCAGATTCGGCATTATAAGGAAGTTATTACCAGTAATCTTGATTATGAGTATGCTGGGGTTTACAGTGACTTTGCCATATCTGGCTTCAAGGAAAAACGTCCTGGTCTGCAGAAGATGTTAGATGATGCCCGTAAGGGGAAAATAGATCTTATATTAACAAAATCAGTATCACGTTTCGCAAGAAACACCGCAATCGTTCTGGAAGCTACACGAAAGCTGAAAGAACTGAACGTAGGTGTTTTTTTTGAACTTCAGAATATCAATACGCTGTCAGGGGAAGGGGAGCTTATGCTTACGATCCTTGCAGCATTCGCACAGGCAGAAAGCGAGAGCGGAAGCGTTAGTGCAAAGATGGTGTACCAGAGAAAGTACGAGGCGGGGATTCCCGTACAGTACCTTGAGCGTTCTTTCGGCTATACGAAAGGTGAAAGGGGCGTATTTATTGCTGACGAAGCGGAAGCCGTATGGGTGAGAAAAATCTATGAGATGGCAGCAGACGGATATACTCCGGCAGCAATCAAACGATACCTGAATGAAAACGGGGTAAAGACCGTGGGCGGTGCAGAATGGATCGACAGCACGGTGTTCCGTCTCATTGAGAATGAAATCTACAAAGGCGATTACATCATGCATAAGCATTTTGTGAATGAAGAAAGAAAACTGGTCAGGAACAGGGGAGAAGTGGATGCGTGGTACATCGAGGATGACCATGAAGCCATTGTTTCCCCTGAACTCTGGCAGAGGGCACAGGACGCATTGGAAGCAAAGAGGGATTACCTTGCGGAAGGTTCGGTGATCGAAGAATTCACGGAAGAAAATTATCCATACATGAACAAGATCTACTGTGCTAAATGCGGATATCCGCTTTATAAACGGATCTACAGTAAAGGCAACAGGCTCAACTGGGGATGCAGCGGAATGAAACGGTATGGAAAGTCCTTCTGCGATGGAATCAATATCCCGGACGGGGTGCTTCGGAGTGCATGGCATTTTGAAGAAAACACCTACATTGACGAAAAGGCATCGGATAAAGGCGTGAAGGAATTTTCCTACTTAAAAGAACGCTCATGGAAAAGAAGACACAAAAAGAAGCAGCCACCGTCAATCCCGGAAAATACCGAAGCAGAGTATCCGTACAGGGAGAAAATCTACTGTGCATTGTGCGGAAGCAGACTCGTAAGGCATGTGGATACCAAAAGCCATAAGATCACATGGGTATGCAACGGAAGAAAGCGTAAAGGGAAAGCCTTCTGCGATGGGACAAGGGTTCCCGACACCGTCCTGAAGGGGTGGGGAGAAATCAAAAAAGATATTTATATTCAGAGAAAGGATGATAAGAATGGCAAGAAGCGTTACAGTTATACCAGCAAGAAACCGTCAGGCATCGGGGCATAGGGCAGTACCGCAGAAGAAGATAAGGGTTGCAGCCTACTGCCGTGTATCAACGGATCAGGAAGACCAGCTCCACAGTTTTGAAGCTCAGGTCGATTATTATACGAAGTACATCAATGACCATGAAAATTATGAAATGGCCGGTATTTATGCGGATGAGGGTATTTCGGGAACCAATACGAAGAAGAGGGAGCAGTTCAAACGCATGATTGCGGACTGCGAGAAAGGAAGAATCGACCTTGTCATAACAAAATCCATCAGCCGTTTTGCCAGAAATACGCAGGACTGCCTGATGTATTCCAGAAAGCTGAAGAACCTCGGAATCGGCATTATTTTCGAGAAGGAAAACATCAATACACTGGATTCCACGGGCGAGCTTTTGTTTACCATCTTAAGCTCCCTTGCACAGGATGAATCGAGAAATATTTCAGAGAACTGCAAATGGGGCATCCGCACGAAATTCAAGAACGGTGAGATGCACCTAAATACATTCAAATTCTTGGGGTATGACAAGGATGAGAATGGAAAGCTCATCATCAACAGGGAACAGGCAAAAACGGTAAGACGCATCTACAGGAATTTCCTCTGGGGGCTGAATCCCGCACAGATTGCGAAAGAACTGGAAGAGGAACAGGTGCCGGGATGCCTCGGACAGACCAAGTGGTATGCAAGCACGGTTGTCGGAATCCTGAAACAGGAAAAGCACATGGGCGATGCGTTACTGCAGAAAACCTATACGGCTGATTTCCTCACCAAGCGTCAGGTAAGGAATAACGGGGAAGTGGCACAGGTCTATGTAAAGGACAGCCATAAGGGAATCATTGATAAGGAAACATGGAATGCGGTTCAGGAAGAATTTGACCGCAGGGAGAAATTCATGCAGAGGCATGGGACGGACCGCTACAGTTACGGTTCGGAATGCTATCCATTCTGTGAGAAGATCTTCTGCGGGGAGTGCGGAAGCCTCTTTACAAGACATTCTTGGAAATCAAGGGGAATCGTACAGTGGCAGTGCAAGAACCACCGCAAGGATGGGAAAGTTGCATGCACCAACGCTTATGTAGACAATGCTGATTTGGAAAAGGGATTTGTAAAGGCATTCAACCGACTGGCCGGTGAACGGGAAAAGCATATGGAAAGATGGAATGCAATGAAAGCAGACGGGACTCCGCTTGAGAAGATAAGGGCGGTGCAGATGATGGCAGCAACAGAAAACGGACAGCTCCAGAAGTATGTTCCCGAAGCCGCACAGCTTGTCTTGGAAGAAATAACAATATTCGGGGCAAAGAAGTATGAGTTTGCATTTCTGGAAGGCAGCAGGGTAAAGGTTTCCGTATGATCATTCGGAAACCTCATCATCATTCAGACCGAATAAGTCAAGCTGGCTGCTCTGGGGCATCTCATCATCATTTTCTTCTTCTGACTCCGGCTCATCCGTTTTCTTTTGTGGCAGCTTATGTGTGTAGAGCTTATCCCACGGAAGCGGATTACGGCATTTCTTGTTATAGCCGATAAGGAGTGCCTCTGCAAATCCAAGAGAGCCGGAACGCCTGTCCTTGGCAGTACGGGACAGTTCCTTAATGGATATTCTTCCAAGTTTTTCCTTAAACACATCATCCTTGACGGCATCCTCGTAGGCATTCAGGAAGCGTGCTAGTCCGTTCATCATATTTGCACTGAAGGACTGGGCAGCTCCTTCCCATGTTGCAACGATCAGACGGATCACATGATCGAGCATGTGGTAGCCGTATTTGTCATGGATGGTCTCAAGTGTGGCAACGGCACAGATACCGCCCGGAACAGAAGACGGGGTGATGGAAAGATCGTAGGATTCCACCAGATCACGGATGATAAGCTGCTTATCATTACCGGCCTCGATGTTTGCCATGAATATTTCATAGGGCAGCAGGGGCTTTACATATTTCATCTGGTTTGCAAAAATGTCGGCTTCATGCTCATACACGAGATCATCATAGACCATACACCATACGGGAGTCTCTCTTGAGCCGGAGACGAGTGCCACGATTTCAATGGTATGCTGTCCGTTGAATACATAGTTGATACCGTTACGGCGGCTGACCTTTACGGGATTTATCTGGTACAGGTCAAAGTTCGCAGCAGCACGCTGGACATGATGCTGTGAGAGGTTACGCTGGTATTCCTGATTGGATACAAGGTTTTTAATGGGAATCTGCTCAAAGTGTACTTTGGGAACATACTGCATGAGGTCTGTCTGTTCCGTCATTATAGGGTCATCTGTCATCTGAGTCCTCCTCCAACTGCTTAAGCAGTCTGTTTATTTTTCTTGTAAGGTTCACAAGCTGCGTTTTTACTTCCTGCCGGGCTGATGCAGAGGTAGAAGGAAAATCCGTAAGCTCCATTGTCCTTGATATGGTCTTTGACCATGACGGAATGGTAAATTTAAGACTTGTCAGTTCTGCATCCGGGTCGGTAACGGGCATCTGTTTGATTCCGGCTTCGGCATTTTCCCTTTCCCGTCTGCGTCTGCGGTAATCAGGCTTCCCTGTCGGTAGTCTCTGCCATCTCAGTTCATGCCGTAACTGGGAGTAGCCGATACGGTCGATAGAACCGCTTTCGAGCAGCCGTTTGAGACCGTTGATATCTTCAATTGGAAGCCTTGACAGTTCGATGACATTTTCATGGGACACACGGAGATTCCCGTTTAATATTTTATTGGTTATTTCGGGACCTTTGGCACGGATTTCATCAAGTGCCCTTGCATACACATCATATTTTGTGACGGTGGAAAAACCGAAGTTGTATTCCTTTCCGATAATGGTGGCAATTTCGGTTTTCTGTACATATTTCTGTGATATCTGTCCGTCAGCGTTGGTCTGCTTTTCAGGATGTTCCCTCAAAAAAGCAGCACTGGCAGCATTCATATCTGCACGGAAAAGTCTGCCGATAAGGTACTTTTTATATTCACTTGTAAGATCGGTGCGTTTGAGCTGCTCTGCACACAGGTAGGCTTCTGCCTCATCACGGCTCTGGAAGATGAGCCTCCGTATGTTGAAGCGTATATCCCATTTCTTACAGATGGAATAGCGGAGATGCCCGTCTATGAGGGTGTTTCCCCAGACGCATACGGCATCATGGCAGCCGTGGTCAAAGATATCTTCTTCAAGTTCCTCTATATATTTTTCGTCCCTCGGCTGGATGAGTTCTAAAAATCCATTGTCGGTTTCAAATTCTGGTGTCTGGCTGTCACTCATACTGTTTCCTCCGTTCTGGCGGAGTCATCCACGAGGACACATTCCTGCATGGAGAAACTTGCCAGTCCTTCTTTCTGATTTATTGCACCATAGATGCGGTATGACCTGTTGTTGGAAAGCTCCGAGTTGGTCTGCCTTAATGTCTGGAGCAGTTCACGGCTGTATAATTCATAGCTGTTTCTGATGTCGGAGTAACATGCCCTGACATGGTGTGCAAGATAATCCTGACGGACGCTTGTTCTCACGGCAATCATATGGGTGCATGGATTTACCAGAAGCTGGATGTATTCCGGATCACCGAGCATATGAAGGGTAAGTTTATGTATTCGGATACGGTTTTTCTTTAAGTCAATGCATAGGATTGGCTGGGAAGAGGGCTGATTGCTCATAATGTGTTTCCTCCTTTGACGGTTCTGCTGTGTTTTCATTTTCTTCTGACGGCTGCGTATTCTCGGAAATTCCAAAGACTGCATAGCCGTCAAACATGTTGACCTGTAAATTGCTCTGGTGTTCTTCAACAGGGACACCGAACTGGTTCTGCCATTCCGCAGGATATGTTGGGGTGCGGGATACTTTTGTCTTTCCATCCTCTTTTTCTGCACGGACATATATTTCAGGAGTGGTAAGGTCGAAGACAAATAAAAGTTCATTATCAGACCTTATCAGCTTGCCGAGCAGTTTATAACGATAGCTTGGATTCCATTCCATCAGGCTTATTACCTTGGCAAAGAAGATACGGCATGTGATCTGCCTTGGGGAACGCTTCTTGGTTGCAGAGCACCAGCGGAAAGAGTCTTTCTCATCTTCCTGACAGGGGCGGACTGCGAGTTTCTTTTCATCTGGGTTCACAAGAATCTGCACAAAATCCGTCTGGGGCAGTTTTTTGATACATGCGGTATTCACAGATACTTTGTTTGCATTAAAGGTAAAGGACGGTTCATAAGTGTGGGCGAAGAATTCTCCACGCACCACCTGATACCCTTCGTAACTGAAGGCATCGTCCTCGATGATCTGTAAGTCCCTCGAAGAGGACTGAGTTATGGTTTCATTGTTTGGCTGTTCATTCATTACGGTTCTCCTTCATGTCAGACATAAGCTGTTCTATATTTTTTTCTACTTCGTCAGGACTGGTTACCTGTATGTCTGAATCTTTGTATGCAACGGTTTCACTGGAAAGCGTGCTCTGGTCATTAAATCCGGCAAGCTCCTGTGCCTGTGCGTGGCAGTAGTAGTTGCTCCCGAAAGTGTCCGCCCAGTCAGGCGGATAAGCACGGACATTCTTTTTCAGGTTATCAGTGAATGGCTTTACGTCCGGCTGTGCATCAGATGTCTGCTGTTCATCGATCACATCACTTGGTATGAAGATCTCAGTTTCTTCCAGATTGAAAAGAAGGACAGCATCCGTTCCGTTTCCACGTCTGATTCCCGTTATGCGGTAACGGCAGTCCGTGTTCCAACCGAGAAGTGTATAGATGGTCGGCATAAAGGCAGTACCGCTGATTGACCTTGGGATAGAAAGCTCTCCACGTTTTTTTGCCCACTGCATGGCATTCCTGTGAGACTGTGGGGCAGTCCTTACGGCAAAGAGATGTTTGTCCGGGTGGATCAGAAGCTCTACCAGTGTACTGTTTAGTTTTCTTACGGCTGCAGTTGAAAATTTGATATCATTCAAACTGAATGTCACGGTAATACGGTCATTGCCGTCAAAGAACTGCGAACGTGCAATTTCATATCCGCGCAGGTCAAAATCCCCAGACTGCACCTCAACGGAAGATGTGGATGGGGAAAGCTGTTCCATTTGGTCATACACACTTAAGGAAGCATTGATATAATCATTTTCCTTAAAGCCGGCCCAGCGTGGATTGATGGATACAAATCCTTTCAATATCCCCTCAGATAAAACCTTCAGTTCCGGCAGTATCCCTTTGTTTCCATACTTTGCGTTGCTGATGAGCCGTTGGACAGCGATGAAATCATCACGGGAGACGATTGCTTCATGGTGGTTGCGTTTTCTGTACTGTGGACGGTTCTGCATGTTCTTTTTTGATTTGTGGTTCAGATAATTCGGAGTATAGGTCTTTCGTGCAAGCACATCACCACAGTGCCTCTCGTTCTGCAGTATCTGAAGGATTGAACCGGGAGACCAGACGGTATTCCCTTTCTTTGTTTCGCAGCCAAGTTCCGTAAGGGTATCAGCGATTTCCTGACAGGTGCAGCCGTTTAAGTACATCATGAATATCAGACGCACGATTTTTGCTTCCCCTTCATTGATTACAAGATTCCCGTCCTCGTCATGGTCATAACCGAGAAGTGTCGGTGTGAGGAAGATTCCCCTTCGGAAACGCATCTCAATGGAAGCATTCATGATTTCGCTTTTGGTATGGCTTTCTTCCTGTGCAAGGGTAGCCATGAAGGAGAGCACCATTTCGCTTTTGGGGTCAAAGGTATTCAGCCTTTCCGTCTCAAAAAAGACACCGACAGGATGCGGAAGGGAGAGCAGTTCACGGACGTATCCTATGCAGTCCACGACATTTCTGGCAAAACGGGATACGCTCTTGGTAACGATGAGGTCGATTTCCCCTTTCTTGCAGTCCTCGATCATCAATTTAAACTGGTCACGGTGCTGCAGGGAAGTGCCGGAGATACCTTCATCCGCATAGATCTGTACGAGTTTCCAGTTCGGACTTTTGCTGATGACATCGTGGTAATGGTTTTTCTGTAACTCATAAGAAGATGTCTGTCTTGGATCATCTGTGGATACCCTTGCATAAACGGCTACCCTCTGTTCATTTTCAACCGCAAATATATCTTCCTGCGGAAGTGCCGGAATTACGTCAAGTTCATCAATGCTGACACCTTTATACCGCTCCCTGATCTTATTTTTCTGGTCCGCAACGGAACCAGCTTTCTGTTCATTATCTCTCATCTCTTACCACCTTTTTCTTATGATGTGGTTTATTATAAAATTTTCATACGAAAATAAAATAGACCATACGGACAGGCATATCCGCATAGTCTATTTCAAAGCGAAATTTTATGTGTGAAAATAGTGTGCCGCAGCATCTAGGCTTCGTCATCCGAGATATGCCATCCGTTTTTATGCATGCTATCGATACTTGCTTTTACCATTTCGTAAATGAAGCGTTTCTCATTTTCCGTACACTCAGCCATCAGCAGATCAAGGTCGGTCTGATAGGCTGTCGGATTGTGAAGCTGGACTCCTGCGAGCAGTTCATCGACCGTTATTCCAAGGGCATTTACAATTCGGATGATGGATTCAAGGCTTGCCTTGCGTTTTGCATTCTCAATATGGCTTATATAGGATATGGAGAGTTCCGTCTCCTCGGCAAGACGTGCCTGTGAAAAATTGTTCTGTTCCCTGACTTCCTTAATGCGGTATCCGATCTGCTTATGATTTACAGACGAAAGTGATTCATTCATAATGTTACCTCCTGTTTCTTTTTCTTACGCAAATAGATTATCTATCAGCGAGTGGTAAAAGGTTATGTAATTTAATCAAGCACAGTGGAGTATTGCCGGATAACGGAATGTAAATATGTGTAGACATTTGTCGAACGATTTTTATTGATGGGCAGTATAAAAGATGCTATGCTGATGGTGGAACTGGACAACATGGAAGTGAAGAAATCAAGGAAAAACAAGGGATTATAAGAAAAACATATTGAACTGCGGTGTGCTGCTGTTCATATTTTTTTACTCATATAGTAAAGTGTAGTGGAGTAAATTACTAAAGAGATATGGTTCTAATATTTATTCTGGTTTGCGGTTAAAATAAATGTATCGCAGAGCAGAAGAGAGGTGTAATTTACTTGCGTACAGAGGACTATATCCCGAAAAGGGTAAAAGAATTATGCAGCAAGCATAAGGTTTCCAAGTATCGACTCGCACAGCTCACTGATATGTCACAGACAGCTTTAGGGAATATAATCAAGAAAGAGAGCATTCCAACAATACCGACTTTGGAAAGAATCTGTGATGCATTCGGAATTTCACTAGCACAGTTTTTTGCCGGGGACGGCATGAGACCAGATCTGACAGATGAGCAGGAAGAGATATTGGAAACATGGGATAACCTAAATGCTGATGAGCGGAGAATTTTAATGAACTTCGTGAGATCATTGAAGAAATAAGGGGAAGCAGTTCAATTGTATCTGATTGATTGTTTCCCTTTTTCTATGCACTTTCCACGGCAGAAGAAAGCAGTGAGGATACATAATGAGTGTAAAAGATGAGGAGTTCAAAACAAAAATCTATGATCTGATGAACGGAAGCTATAATTTTGAGGAGTACCCGGTTGCGGAAAGCAGTGTGGTAAAAGATGAGTTTGCAGAAGGGGAATACTGCGAAAAGTTATATTCGCAGATGCTGGAAGCGTATGAGCGGGTATGCAGAAGACTTGGATTGCCGGACACAGAAGATAAGGATGTGGAGATCATCATATCGAATCTCATGAGTATAGGCAGATATCAGAGCATGAAAATGTTCGATTATGGGGTGCTGTTTACAGAAAGAGAAAATGAACAGTAAATTGATTATTAAAAATGGTGTGGCCGAGATTGGATAGCCACACCATTTTTGGTATAATATATACGTTAAGATAATATGGACAACAGTTAAGCAAGGAGGTATGCGGATATGAATGGAAGTCATGCACCAGAACTGACGGATTTATTGAAAGAGATTACAGAAGATATTGCTAAATATGTAATTAAAGAAGGACAGCCTATCATTTTGATTGATGAGTATTCTTGGTATAGAGAAGTGCTTTCACTGATGGCCAAACAGGTAAATTTGTGTGATAGCTGTATTTTGCTTTTGGAAAATGGGATGGAACAAGAGGCATACCTCTTGGCAAGAAGTCAGTTTAATAATGCTCTATGGATAAGGTATTTATGTGAAGCTGAAGAAGGGGATAACACAAGACTCAAAGAATTCTTCTATCAACCAGACATAAATCAACTCAGGTCAAATCAGAATCTGAAAAAAATGATACGAGATTTTGGTGATACATTAGATGACAGATTTAAAGACGCAGAAACAATCACTAAACTAAACAGAGGCAGTAGAGAGATCCGCAAAATATTAAAAAGAGAAAATCTTGGTGAAAGCCCAAAGAGTATCGCAGAACTGGCTAAGCAAGATCCGATTTTATTTGGAATGTATATCACCTTATATAATGAAGGCAGTAAATTTGAGCATTCAGATATCAGTACAACAAAATTATATAGAAAGCAAGCTGCTGAGGGTTATCCAACCGATCAGGTATTTATATTTGATTTGGGAAAATCAAATAAGGAAGGCTGGTTCAAAGTTTTCCAGTATTCGCAAATGAGCTTGTTTTTTGCCTTTGACAGCATTTGCAAACGGGTGAAAGAAAGAGAAAGTCAATTGTTTGAAACAACTCCTTATGGAAAGGGAGCATATTCAGAAGAAGATTTTAATAGAATTCTTTTGAAATTTAATGCCTGTATGAGTTTGTATGAAAAACGTGAAAATGAGCAGTAAGCTGTTTGATGAAAAGTAGTGTGGTTGTGGTTTGACAGCCATGCTATTTTTTGTTACAAATATAACATAAATTATCCACATTATTTCGGTAGTATATGCGTATCCCCCGAACCTCATAAGTATCCCCCAGACCCCGTCCCCTATCCCTCTATACGGTCCATGAAGCCACTTTATTATAAATAAGAAAGAACTCGCTATATTATTGACAGGGTAAAACCCTAGACGGGTCTGCATATTTCTTTTTTTGGCAACGGACTTTACCGGGGGCTTAGGAAAACCGGATTTTCTATTTTACAGGCCGGTGTAGTGGGAAGTCTGCTTCTTGGAAGCTATGTGGTGATGACCGGAATGAGTGTTTCGGCATTGCGGGCGTTTACCATGTTTCTGATCCGGATGGGAGCAGAGCTGACAGGAAGGGAATACGATGGATTGACGGCACTTGGGATTGCGGAAATTGGTTTGCTTCTGGCAAATCCGTTGCGGCTTTTTACGGCAGGGTTCCAGCTTTCTTTTGCTGCGGTTCTCGGTATCTATCTGATTGGTTCGGGAAATAAAAAAGGCAGATTTTCAGACAGTGTCCGGATGTCGGTGAGGCTCTGGTTTTTTCTGCTGCCAGTTACATTGTGGCATTATTATGAAACCTGCCTGTATGCGCCAGCCTGGAATCTTCTGGTAATTCCGATGGCATCCGTGCTTTTGCTTTGCGGGAGTGCAGGGATGGCAGTCATGCTGATTCCGTGTGGGGCAGGAGATATAATGCAGAGCGCACTTTGGAAAATAACAGAGTGGATTTTGCTTTTTTATGAAAAAGGGAGCGGTCTGCTCCTGAAACTTCCGGGGGCAAGGTGGATTCCGGGAAGACTACGGCTCTGGCAGATTGCCTGTTATTATGGGGTTCTTCTATTTTATTTGTGGAGAAAAAGGAAGGAAAAGAAAGAGGGCAGACAAACCGGGAAACATGTGGCAAGACAGCTTGTGACAGCTGGGATCCTGCTCATCCTGCTCGGGATCCCAAAGTGGAAACGAGGGCAGATGGAGCTAACTATGCTGGATGTGGGACAGGGCGACTGTTTTTTCTTTCGGGACGGAAACGGAAAAAATTACCTGATCGACGGCGGAAGCAGTTCGGTAGATGCAGCAGGAAGATACCGGTTGGAACCATTTTTAAAATTCCGGGGTGTAAAGAGGCTGGATTATGTGTGGGTGACGCATGGGGATGTGGATCACTTAAATGCAGTGGAAGAACTTCTGGAACGGAGAAAGTATGGAGTAGAAATCCAGTATCTGATTTTTCCGGAACAGAAATATTGGGATGAAAAGCTTATCGAATTATGTAATCTGGCAGAAGAGGCAGGAACGAAGGTACGGGTGATGGAGATGGATACTGTTTTTCAGTCCGGAAAATTGAAGATACGGTGTCTCTGGCCTGGAGAAGGTGAGCCATCTGAAAATGGAAATGAAAATTCTCTGGTACTTCACCTGCAATATGGGAAAATTACCATGCTTTTTACCGGAGATCTGGAAAATACAGGAGAAGAGCTGGTGGCAGAGAGGATAAAGAATCTCCGCAAAAAAGGAGAACTTCCGGCGTGTTATGACCTGCTGAAAGTCGGACATCACGGATCAAGAAACGCGACCGGCGAAGAACTTCTGGAAGTGATCCGGCCAAGGGTAGCCTTCTGTTCATCCGGAAAAGAAAACCGTTACGGACATCCGCATGCGGAAACACTGGAAAGACTTGCAAAATGGGGCGTAAGCCTATATAATACGAAAGACAGAGGTGCTGTCAGTATGTATACAGATGGAAGGAAATATGGTATCCAAAGTCCATGAAAAGTTTGAATGAAGATTTAAAGACAGGACAGTTTAAGCAGATTTATCTTCTGTACGGAGAAGAAGCTTACCTGAAAAAACTATATAAAAACCGTTTCATCAAAGCGATGGTTCCGGAAGGTGACACGATGAATTACCGTTATTTTGAGGGAAAGAACACGAACCCGAAGGAGATTATCGACCTTGCCGAGACCCTGCCATTTTTTGCCGAGCGCAGGCTGATCGTTCTGGAAAATACCGGTTTCCTGAAAAATGCGACACCGGAGCTGGCGGAATATCTGAAGGAGATGCCGGAGACCACTTATATGATCTTTGTGGAGTCAGAGCTGGATAAGAGAGGAAAGCTCTACAAAGCGATCAAGGAGAAAGGTCATATTGTAGAACTGAAGCGGCAGGATGAAAAGACACTGATCCGCTGGATCCTTGGGATGGCGAAAAAGGAGAAGCTTCAGATGTCGGAGGCAGCAGTGCGCTATCTGCTTGCAAAGACCGGCAATGACATGGAGAATCTCGGGCAGGAACTGGAAAAATTATTCTGTTACTGCATGAACCACACGGAGATCACGATAGCAGATATTGATGAAATCTGTACTACGCAGATCGGAAACCATATTTTTGATATGGTAGACGCGGTTGCAGCAAAAGAGCAGAAAAAAGCGCTGGATTACTATTATGATCTTCTGACACTGAAGGAACCGCCGATGCGGATCCTCTACCTGCTGACCAGACAGTTCCGTATCCTGATGGAAGTAAAAGAGATGGACCGTACTGGGGTTCCGCCAAAAGAGATTGCCGCCAAGGTGGGAATCATGCCATTCCTGGTAGGAAAGTACCGGGCACAGGCGAAGGCATTTACCAGGAAAGAGCTGCGCGGGATCGTAGAAGCCGGCGTACAGACGGAAGAAGATGTAAAAACCGGAAAGATGGGAGATGTCCTCTCGGTGGAACTCTTTCTGGTGCAGTACAGTAGCAAACGGGAAAAGTAATCAGATATAGATGAGAAGGAAAAAGGAGAGACTGAAAACATGCATATGGATCAGAAAAAGATTCGGAATTTTTGTATTATTGCACATATTGACCATGGAAAATCCACACTGGCGGACCGTATTATCGAACAGACAGGTCTTCTGACCAGCAGAGAGATGCAGGCACAGGTGCTGGATAACATGGATCTGGAAAGAGAACGTGGTATCACAATCAAATCACAGGCGGTCCGTACGGTTTATAAGGCAAAGGACGGGGAGGAATATATCTTTAACCTGATCGATACTCCGGGACACGTAGACTTTAACTATGAAGTGTCACGGAGCCTTGCAGCCTGTGATGGAGCGATCCTGGTCGTTGATGCGGCACAGGGCGTAGAAGCACAGACACTGGCAAATGTATATCTGGCACTGGATCATGATCTGGATGTCATGCCGGTTATCAACAAGATCGATCTTCCAAGCGCAGAGCCACAGCGTGTGATCGAAGAGATTGAAGATGTGATCGGAATTGAAGCGCAGGATGCACCACTGATCTCGGCAAAGACAGGACTTAATGTGGATCAGGTCCTGGAACAGATCGTGACAAAGATTCCTTCTCCGACAGGAGATCCGGATGCACCGCTTCAGGCACTGATTTTTGATTCCCTCTATGATCCGTATAAAGGCGTTATCGTATTCTGCCGTATCAAAGAAGGATGTATCACGAAAGGAATGCCGATTCATATGATGGCGACAGGTGCAACTGCTGATGTTGTGGAGGTTGGATATTTTGGTGCCGGACAGTTTATCCCTTGTGATGAGCTTTCAGCAGGAATGGTTGGATATTTTACAGCCAGCCTGAAAAATGTAAAGGACACCCGTGTGGGTGATACCGTAACAGGTGCGGAAAATCCATGTTCTGAGCCTCTTCCGGGATATAAAAAGGTCAACCCGATGGTGTACTGCGGAATGTATCCGGCAGACAGCTCCAAATACCCGGATCTGAGAGATGCACTGGAAAAACTGCAACTCAACGATGCGGCACTTCAGTTTGAACCGGAGACCTCTCTTGCGCTGGGATTTGGTTTCCGCTGTGGTTTCCTCGGACTTTTGCATCTGGAGATCATTCAGGAGAGACTGGAAAGAGAATACAATCTGGATCTGGTGACAACTGCGCCAGGCGTTATCTACAAGGTGCACAAGACCAACGGAGAAGTGATCGACCTGACCAATCCGTCTAATCTTCCGGATCCGTCAGAAATTGATTTTATGGAAGAGCCGATGGTAAAAGCAGAGATTATGGTGACATCCGAATTTATCGGTGCGATCATGGATCTGTGTCAGGAAAGACGTGGTGAATATCAGGGAATGGAATACATCGAAGAGACCAGAGCAGTATTGAAATACCACCTGCCTCTGAATGAGATCATCTATGATTTCTTTGATGCGCTCAAATCCAGATCCCGCGGTTATGCGTCTTTTGATTATGAAATGCTCGGCTATGTCAAATCTGATCTGGTCAAGCTGGACATCCTGATCAACAAAGAAGAAGTGGATGCTCTTTCCTTTATTGTATTTGCGGGAAGTGCTTATGAGAGAGGAAGAAAGATGTGTGAGAAGCTCAAAGAAGAGATTCCGAGACAGCTTTTTGAAATTCCGATCCAGGCAGCTGTCGGAAGCAAGATCATTGCCCGTGAGACAGTAAGAGCCATGCGCAAGGACGTACTTGCCAAGTGCTATGGCGGTGATATCAGCCGTAAGAAGAAGCTTCTGGAAAAGCAGAAGGAAGGAAAGAAGCGTATGCGCCAGGTTGGAAATGTAGAAATTCCACAGAAGGCATTTATGAGTGTATTAAAACTGGACGACAAATAGACAGACAAAAGATAATCGAGCAGGCTGACTCCTACTCGATTCGTATACTTTGTACACTATCTCGCTTAACAGCTCG
>JAFEHB010000257.1_pt1 | contig 48686 bp, 46 predicted proteins | sample 9267121 | NCBI WGS metagenome assembly JAFEHB01 (sample SAMN17103336, study PRJNA684904) | human gut metagenome | isolation source: diarrhea sample from child under the age of five | host: Homo sapiens | place: South Africa: Mafikeng, Mafikeng Provincial Hospital | collected 2019-09 | reverse complement strand
ATAGGTAAACTGCTCATATAGAAAAGAAGCTTTATTGCTTCTTTTTTTAATAGAGAAGGGGAGTCATTAAAAAACTCCCCTTCCAATAAAAAGGGGAGCCATTTATTAAATATATAAAGGTTCTTCGTTTTTGATAGTTTCCTTATCTTTGGTCTTTGCAATATAGAACACTTCACTTGTTTCAGCTTTATAATAGATATCCAAAGTTAAAATAGAAGTCTTTTTATAACCAGCGTCTACAAGATGGTTTACAACCATATCCTCAATCTCAGTTAAAGATACATCGTGGTAGTTATATTGCACCTGAATATTCATTTTGACAGGCTTATAAGTAGTTTTAGCCTTAGTAGTTTTCTTTGGCGCTGTCTCTTTTTTTACTGCAGTTGTTTTCTTAACTGTGGCTTTTTTAGGCCCAGATGCCTTTGTTGTAGTCTTTTTAACTGTAGTTTTTTTAGGTTCAGCAGCTTTCACTGTAGTAGTCTTTTTAGCTGTAGTTTCTTTCTTCGCTTCAGCAGCAGTCTGAGTAGTTGTTTTCTTAGTTGCTGCAGTTGTAGTTTTTTTCATAATGGAGATCCTCCTTTGATACTCTAATTATTTAATATTATTATAGCACACTCAATTTACAATTCAAATGTAACAGATATAACTAAAAAATTACATAATATATATTATGCGAAGTAATATATATAAGAAAGAAACTCCCAATAAAGGGAGTTTTGTAGTGCTATTTTTCGTCTTTATTTGCACGATCGATAGAATCATAAAGCTTAGTGACATAATTACCACTAAAGCAAGACATACATAAATCACAGTTTCCATCCATATCATGCTTAACAGATTTCTTTAATCCTTCCATTGAAATAAACGCTAATGAATCAGCTTCAATGAATTGACATAGTTCTTCTACATTCATACGATGTGAGATTAATTCTTCCAAAGTAGAAATATCTACACCGTAGAAACATGGGAACTTAATAGCTGGAGAAGCAATTCTTACATGCACTTCTGTAGCTCCTGCTTCTTTTAATAATTTTACAATACGCTTAGAAGTTGTACCTCTTACGATTGAGTCATCAATCATGATAACTCTCTTACCTTTAACGATTGAAGAAACAGCTGAAAGCTTCATTCTTACACCACGTTCACGCATTTCCTGTGTTGGCTGAATAAATGTTCTACCTACATATTTATTCTTGATAAGACCCATTTCATAAGGAATACCAGATGCTTCAGAGTAACCAATAGCAGCTGAAATAGAACTATCAGGTACCCCTATAACTAAATCTGCTTCAACGGGTGCTTCTTCAAATAAAGTCTTACCACAAGTCTTACGTGCTGTATGAACATTAATACCATCTAGATTACTATCAGGTCTAGAGAAGTAAATATATTCCATTGCACAAAGTTTATTGCAAATTGGTAATGTTTCAGTATACTTCTTAGATTTAATAATACCATCTTTGACACGAATAATTTCACCTGGTTCTACATCTCTTACAAACTCTGCTCCAGCAATATCTAAAGCACATGTTTCAGATGAGAACATATAACCTCCACTTGGAAGTCTACCCATAGATAATGGTCTTAAACCATATCTATCTCTTGCAACATATAGAGCATCCTCTACAAGAATAACAAATGCGAATGCTCCATCAATTTTTTCTAATGATTTACAGATACGATCTACAAATCGTCCTGTTTCTCTCTTAATTAAATGACCAAGAACCTCTGTATCACTTGTTGAATTAAAGATTGATCCGTTTTCTTCAAGTTCCTTCTTTAATGAGTTAGCATTTACAATATTACCATTATGGGCAATACCCATCATACCATCGAGAGTACGGAATAAGAATGGCTGAACATTCATGATTCCTCCCCCACCTGCAGTTGAATAGCGGACATGTCCAATAGCTGCATTACCAGATAATTTTTTTATCTTTTCTTTATCGAATACTTCACTTACTAAGCCTTCACCCTTATGGATGTTTAGCTTTCTTTTGTTATTGCGGACAACAATACCTGCAGCCTCCTGTCCACGATGTTGTAAAGAATGTAGACCATAATATGTTAATTGAGCAGCATTGTCATCTCCCCATATAGCAACCACTCCACACTCTTCATGTAATTCATCATGATTCTTGATCATAATAGCCTCCTGTTTAATAGATTTCATTGATATAGCGCTTCTCAAGAGGTATATCATCCTCCTGATTACACATCATTGTGATCATATCTGTTTTTTCACCATGAATAGACGCCATGCAATCTGTTTCGATGCGAATGTCTTTATAGAAATAAACAGAAATCGTTTTGAGGATGTCATCTAAATATTCTTTGCTGTATATAAATTCTGAAATATAGACAAACTTCCCCTTATCATTATAAATCATATATCCCTGTTGTCCATACTCATTTTTAAATGTTAGGATTGAATCGTTAAATGCAGCACATCTTTTTCTTAAATAGTTGTTGAAATAGTCTTCGTCACGTATTAAATAATGGCTAAAATCTCTCACATAGAGATTATATGCATCATAGAGATGATTTATATCCTGTGACAGGCATATTCTACTAGGAAGCGCATATTTTGCTTTGTCAAGTTTATAAAGAATATGTCTATGTGATTCTTTAAAGCCAAAAGGCACATAGATTTCAGGATGATAAGCTTGAAGATAAATACGCTTGCCTTTATAAACTTCTAAAACATGATTCATTAATAATTTCATGAATCCCTGTCCTTCATAATCTCTTCTAGTAGACACACCTAGAATAAAATAGCTATCTTCGTAATCTTTCACCTTAAAAGGAACAATCTGTAAGGCGGAAACGATTTGATTCTTGAAGCGGACTACATAAGTATTTTCTATCTTGAATCGATATTTGAAATAAAATTCAGTAGAGATTTCATCTTCATCTTCAAAGCGGTCCATCCAGATTTCTTTAATGTCTTCTATGTCTTCATCATTCGCCTGATCAACAATGGCATCATTGATGTAGATACGGCTTTTTTCAACCATTTTACAAGGATGCATACGCTCCTTAGAGATACGAAGATTTTCTATTCCCATATCTTCTTCTCTATTCACATATTTAAAATCAGCACATTCATGTTCTAAAAATTCTTTTCTTAAAGTGACATAAAGTCCTCTGATTGTTTTATCTGCCTTTTCAATATGAATTTGTATTGTTTCATGCTTTAAAGGAGAGCCAATCATAAATGCTTTTAATTCATCCTTGATGAAAATACCACCAATCTTAATTGGCAGCTGATCCTGCGTAGAGAGAAGATACATAATACCAAACACTTCAGAGGTTAAAGATTCACTCTGTTCATTTTCTCCCCTTTCCCATTTGAGAAGATCAGTAAAAATCATTGGCATATCCTCATCCGCATTCAGTGTACGGTATTCATAATCAGGATATTGTGAAATGAAGTTATGATAGTTATTTCTCATTTTCTGCATCTTCTTACCCGATAAAGTAATTAATTTCTCTTTATCATAGACATAATCATCTAAATCTCTTGTATGCTCATAAACAAACTTTCCAGGGCATACCTTTTTTAATTTCTCTACAAAAGAAGGAACTGCACAATCAATCATAAAAGGAAATTGATGTTCTTTTGCATAGTCAATCATATATTCAATAGCTTCTTTGTAGTATTCATGAGACGCAAAAGGCATCGCAAAAAAGCGATGACCTTTATAGTTATGAAGCATGATGCAGAAGTGGTCATGAATTTCATATTCAATATGATATTCATGATTCCACATCATCATTGTAACAAAATTTGAGTTATAACCTTCGTAATCTGCTTTATCTAGAAAAGGTAATATAATATTTAAATCAGATAATTTTAAGGGTTTCATCTTATTTTCCAAGCATCATATGTATAAATTGTTTAGCTACACGCCCAGAATAGCCTCCGTTTCTTAATTCCCATTCCATAGCTAAACGATGGAGTTCGTCACGATCAATATTTAGGTGACACTGATCTGCAAGTCCATCCACTATATCAAGATAGTGCTGCTTATCTGGATGAACATAAAGAATCTGAACACCAAAACGGGCAACAAGTGATAACTTTTCCTGTTTTGCATCGTTCACATTGATTTCAGAATCATCTCTTTCACTCCAAGTTTCCTTGATCAGATGTCTACGGTTACTTGTAGCGTAAATAAGTACATTATCAGGCTTTTTCTCTAATCCACCTTCAATCACTGCTTTTAGGTACTTATATTCTGTTTCATATTCTTCAAAAGAGAGATCATCCATAAAGATAATGAACTTATAGTTACGATTCTGTAATTCTCCAATGATTTCTGGAAGATGAATGAATTGATGCTTATACACTTCAACCATTCTTAAACCATCTTTATAATAACGATTTAAAATAGCTTTAATACTTGATGATTTACCAGTTCCATTATCACCATATAATAAGACATTGTTTGCTTTCTTACCTTTGATGAATGCTTCTGTATTTGCAATTAAACGATCTTTTTGACGTTCATAACCAATGAGCTGTTCAAGTGTGTTATCTTCTATATGATTAATAGAAACGATATTTCCATCTACATATCTAAAAGCCTTATTTAAACCGTATTTACCAACACCATACTTGTGATAATGATTATAGAGGATGTTATAAAAATCTTCAACTGATGTGCTTTTTGCAAGATTAATTTGTAATTTGCTAAAGACTTCATAAATCTCTTTGTTGATAATTGGTTTAGAATGAGAGAAGTGGAAAAAGATTTCTCTGTTTAATCCTTCTAAATCATCAAATGATGAATGAAAAAGATCATAGAAATAAGTAAGATCTCTCATAACAAGTGCCTTTAATGTATCATTCACGTCTGCTTCGCGTTCTAATGAGAGTGAAAATGCATTTTCATGCATAGCAAGCAAATGTGTAAGAAGACTCTGCATGAGGTTATCATGAAGATCATATTTTTCAGCCACCTGTAGGAATTTCGCAATAAAATCATGTTCAATAGCTTTGTTATCTAGCTGGTCAACATTCTTTAAAAGGAAAAGTACATCTTCATCATCAGTAAGCTGATAATATACTGTTAAATCATTTAAATACACGGATAAAACCTTCTTTCACTAGTTCTTGAAACTATGGATAGGTGCTGGAATACGTCCACCACGATTAACGAATTCATCACATGAGAATGAATTAACTGGCATGATTGGAGCATAGCCTAATAATCCACCGAATTCAACTGTATCTCCTACATCCTTACCAATTACTGGAATAAGTCTAACAGCAGTTGTTTTCTGGTTGATCATACCGATAGCCATTTCATCTGCAATAATACCAGAGATTGTTTCAGCTTTTGTTTCACCAGGAATTGCAATCATATCAAGACCTACAGAACATACACAAGTCATTGCTTCTAGCTTTTCTAAAGTTAAAGATCCTGCATTGACTGCATCAATCATTCCCTGGTCTTCACTCACTGGAATAAAGGCACCTGAAAGGCCACCTACATAAGAAGACGCCATAACGCCACCCTTCTTAACCTGGTCATTTAAGATTGCAAGTGCAGCAGTTGTACCTGGAGCCCCTACTCTTTCAAGACCCATGCTCTGTAAGCAGTCTGCGATTGAGTCACCAATAGCTGGTGTAGGTGCTAAAGATAAGTCAATAATACCAAATGGAATACCTAATGCTTCAGAAGCTTCTAAAGCAACTAACTGACCAACACGAGTGATCTTAAATGCTGTTTTCTTGATGATTTCGCAAAGTTCACCAAAGTCTTTACCCTTTGCATTTTTAATCGCTTTATGCATAACACCAGGTCCACTAACACCAACATTAATAATAGCATCAGTTTCACTTATACCATGGAAGGCACCAGCCATAAATGGGTTGTCATCTGGGGCATTACAGAAAATAACAAGCTTAGCACAACCGATAGATTCAATTTCTTTAGTTGCATATGCAGTCTTTTTCACAATCTGTCCAAGTAATGCGACAGCATCCATATTAATACCTGTCTTAGTAGAACCAACATTAACACTTGAACATACAAACTCAGTTTCCTTCATAGCTTGTGGAATAGACTCAATAAGCATACGTTCTGCTTTGGTCATACCCTTTGAAACGATAGCAGTGTAACCACCAATGAAGTTGATACCAAGTTCTTTGGCACATTTATCCAATGTCTTGGCAATCTGTACATAGTCTTCTGGCTTTTTGCAGGCTGAAGATCCGATTGTTGCAATAGGCGTAACAGAGATACGCTTATTCACAATAGGAATACCATATTTCTTTTCAATAGACTGTCCTACTGGTACAAGATTTCTTGCAGTAGACATGATTTTGTTGTAAATATTGTCACAAAGAACATCTAATGAAGAATCAATACATTCAAATAAGCTAATACCGATTGTAATTGTTCTTACATCAAGATTTTCCTGTTCAATCATTTTGTTTGTTTCAATAACTTCGAATTGATTAATCATCTCCACATCTCCTTATAATCTATGCATCATATTAAAAATTTCTTCATGCTGAATTTTAATATCAACACCAATTTCCTGACCTAAAGCAGCAAGTTCATCTGATAAGTCATTAAAAGCTTTAGTAGAAGCATCATGATTAACAATCATCATCATATTGAAATAGCCTTGTACAATAGTCTGAGAGATGTCTAAAATATTCACATCATTTTCAGCAAGATAAGTACATACCTTTGCAATAATACCTACCTGGTCCTTTCCAACTACAGTAATAATCCCTTTTTTCACAGTCGAATCCTCCGTTTTCATAAATTTTTAAACATTATAGCAAAACTAAGTAAAAAGATAAATAAAAAGTGTAAAAAATATGCTTAGACTAAATAATAGCCTATAAAAGTAATTTTAACTGTACATAATATTTTGAAATAAAAAAAGAGAAGGAATATCTCCCTCTCTTTGTGTGTTTATGTTATTCACCTAATAATTTAAGAGCACTAGCAAGAACAGCCTTACCGTTCATTGTTCCGTAATCTCTCATATCGATAACGTCAACAGGGATAGCACCAGCTTTTCTTGAAGCAGCTAACTTTTCGATTGCAGCTTTCTGGAATCTAACCTGTGGGCCAAGTAAGATGCAGTCAACTTCTTCTAATACTCTAGGTGCATCAGAGAATGGTAAAGCAAAGATCTTTGCTTCTACTCCCTGTTCCTTAGCTGCAGCTTCCATTTTAGTTACTAATAAGCTAGTAGACATACCTGCAGAACATACTAATAAAATTGTTTTCATTGTCATTACTCCTTTTCTAATTTCTATAGTCATTATACTAATTTTTAGACCTGATGTAAACACTTACCCAGAAGTTTTTTCGGCATAATAGAAAAAAGGATATTCAAAAGGCTATAAATTTAATTTATAATATTTTTGAGGTGGTTAAAATGAGAATATTAGTTGTAAGCGACTCGCATATGTATAACGATATATTGGAAGATATTACAAAAAGATGGAAAAATAAAGTGGATTTATTGGTACATTGTGGGGATTCATCATTACTTCCTGATGATCCATTACTTAAGGATTATAATATAGTTGTACATGGAAATCATGATGAAGAGGTTTTTCCTCATTATATAGTTTATAAAGATATATTTGTGACACATGGTAATGATTATCACGTTTATAGCGGCTATGATGAACTAATAGAAGTATGTAAAGAAAATAAATGTCATATATGCTTTCATGGACATACACATGTCCCTACTATTCAGGTTCATGAAGGTATTACTTTTGTGAATCCAGGCAGTGCTATGATCAATCGTGGAAGTTATGGTTATGGGACTTATGCAATTATTGATACTGAACCTTTTAATGTTATTTTTTATGATAATCAGGATCATCATATTTGTAATCAGGAAGTACTTGATGAAGGTATGCAGTTACTAAAAGAATTTAAGAAGCTTGTAAAGAATATAAAATAAAGGGAGATAGTACGCTACCTCCCTTTAAAACTATTTTTCTTCTAATCTTTTTCTCTTATATTCAATGATGAACATGACTTCTTTAAGATCTTCATCTGGTAACTCAGATAATAATCGTGCAATATTCGCAATATTATAGTAGTCATATTTCTTACCACTCATGATTTCTTCAACACTACGTCCATATAAGCGTGAAAGAACTTTTAATTCTCCAACTGTCACATCTCTTTTACCATTTTCAATATCTGAAATTGCAGAATGAGGTACATTAAGATGTGCGGCTACCTCTTTTTGTGTAAGGTTTTTAAAAGTTCTATAAGTTTTTAGACGTTTAGCGAGATCCATATCTAATGCCATAAAGTTTACCTCCCCATTTCTATCTGTGGTTTATTATAACACAAAAAAATTGTGGTGGCAATTTAGGAATTATGAAAAATATAGATTTTATCTAAAATGTTATTTGAAATATCCTACTACATAAGACTGTTTTAAATCACTTTTTTTCCCTTTAGAAGTACGTTTTTTAATGTCTTCTAAAACGGTTACAGTCTCATTTTCTGTTTCTGTAGTCATCATAATAAAATATGAAATGTTCATAGATTGATGATTGTCAACATAGATCGGCTCATTATGAAGAATATGATTACGACATGATGAGTCTGTAAAAATATCAAAAGATACTCCTTTTCTATCTACAATCTTATAGCTATGCTTTTTACACATACCACAATGAGGCACTTTTTTATGAAAATAAGATTGTGAAATAACACAATGTTCACTAATCATATTCTCTGTTTTACCATAAATAGGTAAAATTAGATCTGCATTGTAATCCTTCATCTGTCTGATCTGTTTTCTTGTACATTCAAATGATGCAATAACAGGTTCTTTAAATGCATAAGCATCATAATGGTTATAAATATTAAATCCTTGACCAATAATAAGAGGATGATCTTTTAATAATCTATAACTACCAAAGTCATTGACAATTAGAGTATTGAATTCTTTCAATAATGGATTGTGAATGACTTCAGCTATATCCTTATCATGCGTAATACGAGGAAGATAAAGATTAGGTACTTTACCATATTCATTAAAGCAAGATAATGCTTCTTTTAAATGGTCGTCATAGTAATAATATACATGATCATAATATTTAAGAGCAATTTCTAACTGTTTTACATTAGAAACTACTACATGATATTCTGATGCAACCTGTGGAATAACTTTAAGAGGCTGAATTTCCTTTATAGGAGCTTTATGTAACTTCTTAAAGGCAAATAATTCATCGAGCTTAGAAAGTGCCTCACGACGCATATTATTGACAATAGCGATAGGTATAAATAATGCATCATCTAAAGAAACATCAATAGAATTTGCTTCATATACAGTATGACCCAGCTTATTTAAATGGTCAGTAATATTCTCTTTAGTTGCTGCACGTTTAGAGGCGGCTTCAATAATCTGTTCACTAACTACAGTAATCTCTTCTCCATCACACTTTACGATAAGAGAACATGGCTTATTAAGAGATGCTTTAAAATACATATCAATCATGCGATATTTCTTCTCTTCCTGATATGTCTTCTGCATGCGGTTAATAGTATCTACACTAATTGTCTTATTGACAGTACCACTCTTTACTACATCATCAAATTCGATCTGGACATTCATTCCTGCTTCTGCTTTATTAATCAGTTTATTCTGATAATAGATCTTATTGACAGGTCTTCCTTTATCTATTTCAGTAAAGACAATAGAATCCCCTTGTGTTAAATCGTTTTTTAGGGCAATAGAGACGCGTTTACTACGATAGTCATATCCTTTGACATAACCTAGAAAAACACCCTGGTTGCCTGAAAAAGTCTCATCTACAATCTTGTTGTCTTTAAATGGATAACCAGATGTATAATGACGATTAAACATCTGTTTCATATCATTGAAGTTCTCTTTTGTATAATTAGGTGTACCATCATAATAATGCTTAATAGCTTTAGAATACACCTGAGTGACTGCAGCAACATATTCAGGACGCTTCATACGCCCTTCTATTTTTAAAGAAGCGACACCTGCTTCAATATACTCATTAATATGATCAGAGGTACACAGATCCATAGTAGACATTAAATAGCTTGTATTAATGATTTTTCCATCTTCTTCCAAACTATAAGGTAAACGACATGGTTGTGCACAGGCCCCTCTATTACCGCTTCTTCTACCAATCATACTAGACATCAAACATTGTCCAGAATAGCCTACACATAAGGCACCATGCGCAAAAACTTCAATCTCTAAATCTGTATGAGAACAGATGTATTTGATTTCATCAATTGTATTTTCTCTTGCAAGAACAACTCTCTTGACGCCTAATTCTTCAAAATAGCGTAATGCTTCTAGTGACATGATACTCATCTGAGTAGAAGTATGAAGTTCCATATCTGGATATCTTTCATGTACAAGCTTTAATAAGCCGATATCCTGGATAAGTAATGCATCAATCTGTAAATCATATAAACTATCAATTAATGATAAAACATCCTTCATTTCATCATCTTGATATAATGTATTAACAGTCACAAATATTCTAACATTTCTTAAATGAGCATATTGTACAGCTTGATTGAGTTCTTCTAAGCTGAAATTCTTTGCAAAGGCACGTGCTGAAAAGGCAGTTGTTCCAAGATAAATCGCATTAGCACCATTCGCAATAGCGCCCTGCAGAGACTCAAAATCACCTGCAGGGGCCAATAATTCAATTCTATTCATTTATATGAGCTTCTGAGCTAGATCATAGCACATATGTGCTGATGACTTTGCAGCTTCCTTAAGATACTGATCAAACTGGATAGAACTGCTGCCTTTATCAAAAATATCACTTAATCCACGTGCAATAATAAATGGTTTATTAAAGACTGTACATACCTGAGCTACTGTTGCAGCTTCCATTTCTGAGCATAATGCATCAGGGAAGTGTTCTTTAATTGCATCTACCTGGTCTTTTCTTGCAACAAATTGATCACCAGATACAATAAGACCACTGTATACAGTTAAGCCATTATGTTCAAATATTTCTTTTGCATAAGATATAAGAGCAGGATCTGCTTCATAGTAAAGCGGCATATCAGGAATCTGTCCGTAAGGACGTCCAAAAGCAGTGACATCTACATCATGATGAACAACCTTTTCACTAATGATAACGTCACCAACATTTTCTTTTAAATCAAGTCCACCGGCAGAACCAACATTGATTACATGATCAATATCAAAGTTCTTTAATAAAAGAGTGGCTGAAATAGCGGCATTGACTTTACCAATACCACCCTGCACGACAACAACTTCTTTTTTTCCTAAGAAGCCTTCATAAAAATGATAATTACATTCTTGGTATTCTTTTTCAACTTTCATCAACGCGAGAATTTCATTTACTTCTTCTTCCATTGCACCAATAATACCTAACATGTTAATCCCTCACTTTCTTTACTACAAATATAATGCGTTCACACTCTTCCTGGTATTCACCAAAATCACTATAATAAGCAATAGACTTAAAGCCTGCTTTTTTAAGCATTTTGACATATTCTTCAACAGGAAGTGTTTTTTGATGATGTGTTTCATCAACATGATGACCGTCTTCATCAATAATAATATGATGTGTAATACCACCCTTGTGGTCACTTTCCACATCCCATGAGAAGAAGAAATCTTCATCCTCATTTTTTTCATGATAATCATCTAAGATCACATTGCATTTATAAAGGCTGTTGACATCAAAGATGAAAGTACCATTGTATTTCAATCCTTCATAAACGTTATTGAAGACATCCTGTACCTTTTTCTTACTTAAAACATAGTTGATAGCATCGGTTAAACAAAGAATAGTATCGACAGGCTGAGAGAGTGCAAAATCACACATATCGATTGTTTCAGTTAAAAGTTCAACACCTTCATCCTTTGCTTTTGAGGCTGTGATGTTTACCATATCTTCAGATAAATCAGTGGCTAGAACCTGATGCCCTTCTTTTGCGAGTTCAATAGCAGTCAAGCCTGTTCCGCATCCAAGTTCTAATACTGTTTTAAGATCAGCATGTTCATGAATGAATTTTAAATAATCTGAATAGAAGTCTGGGTCCATTAAAGAATCATAATAATAAGAAAACTCTTTATAGGCAGCCATTATGCAAGATACTCCTTGATATCAATAGTAGGCATATCGCTCCATAATTTTTCTAAATTATATTCTTTACGTGCTTCTTCAGAGAAGATATGACAAATCACATCTCCTGCATCGATAAGGATCCATTCCGCATTGCCACGGCCTTCTATGCTTTTAATTTCAAAACCATTCATTTCACATTGGTCAACAACATTATCCTGAATTGCATTTAATAAACGTTTATTAGATGCAGTACATAAAATAAATGTGTCATATAAAGGAGAGGCGTTCTCCATATTGATTGCCACAATATTCTGGGCTAATTTATCGTCCATTGCTTTCACAATACATTCTACTTTAGTCATTATTAACTCCTTTTACATATTTATCATAAACCTCAAAGAAACATGGGTCGATTGGTCGATGCTTCTTTGTTGAAAATTCATAAAAATCAGTCAGACAGTTTCTAAATCCTGCTTCAATATCATGCTTACATAAAGTAATCTGTTCTGATGAATCATATCCTCTTAAAGGATCCAACTTATCAGCACAATATAAGCACATACCAAGAAGACTCATGGATGTAGAAGCTGTTGTATGATCTTCAATTGCTTTTAAGATTTCTTCATCACTTATAAGAAATTCATTTTCACATACATAACGTGAGAGCCATTGATGCCAGATAGGCTCAGGCTGATCTAAATGAGAAGCATAATACTTCTTCATCAGTTTTTTTGCCTGATCATGAGGCATTTCTTTTGCAACATCATGCATCATGCCAGCAATATAGCCTTTGAGAGGATCAATGCCATTGCTTTCACAGAAATCTCTTGTAAGAGAAGCTACACTTAGAGTATGTTTATAGCGTTTTTCTTTCATTCTATTTCTAATCATAGTTTCTAGATAAAGGCCATTTTGAGAGATATATCTAAGTACATCTTTATCGAGCATATCTAATGCCCCTTCTTTAATTTCTGTGCTAGATGCTGTGATTTCTACATTATCCATCTTAATAAAGTGATATGTCTCTAAATTAGGATGAGTTGTAGGATAACCACCTCTATTAAATGCAACAAGCTGGACTAATTTTGAAATATCTTCCGCATTTTTCCATTTTTCAAAAGCTATTGCCTGATCCATACCCATTAAATAATACAATGTATCATCAGGGTACATCTTCTTTAATGCATGAATTGTATCAATTGTATAATTCTTCTCATTACTTAAAGAATCAAGTTCAATAGTACATACTTTCATTTTTGGATCCTGGTGAATCGCAATCTCTATCATTTCTTTGCGACTTGCGCCAGGGGCATTCTGATTATCCTTCCAAGGGTTGTTTTTAGTAGGAATGAAGTAAAATGAATCAAGAGAAAGCGAAGTAATTGCTTCGCTTGCAATCTCTATATGCCCTTTATGGATAGGATCAAAACTACCACCAAGTAAACCAATCTTCATTATATTTTATAAATTCCTTTTTCACTTGATTTAAAGAAGATGATTGTATGTCCAATAATATGAACAACATCTGCTTTAGTACCCATTGAGATTTCTAAAGCCACTTCATTCACTGTTTCAGGGCATGTATCTAATAATTTAACTTTAATAAGTTCTTTTGCTTTTAAGGCATCATTGATGCTGTTGATCTGTTTTTCACCGACACCATCTTTACCAACCTGGAAGATTGGCTTTAAACTATGTGCTTCACTTCTTAAAAATTTCTTCTGTTTACTATTTAACATTCATTTATCCTCTAAATTAAACTTTCTCTCATAAATACATCAATACCGTCAGGTACATAAACCTTAATCTTACCTTTAGGTGCATGAATACAAACAAATCCTAAACCTGAAATCACAATATCACGTTTTTCTTCTGGTAAAGTGAATTCATAAGCTTTCATTTCCTTCATAGATGAAGCAGGTCCATAAACCTGTAACTGCTTATGTCTATTAAACAATTCATCTGCTTTTTCAGTCTTTGTACGATGAATCTGCATATTTCTCGAGAAGTAGCAGATAAAGTTTCCTTTATTTCCTTTTGTATAATCAATTCTCGCAAAACCGCTGAAGAAGATTGACTGATCAGAATTCAACTGAAAAGACATAGGTCTTACTTCTCCCTGAGGCATAATATAAGCTAAATCTTTCTCATCCACAATGGATGTGTACTGATGTTCATTCAAGATACCTGGAGTATCATATAAAGATGAATGATCATCAAGAGGAATCTTGATTAAGTCAAGTGTCGTACCAGGGAATTCACTTGTAGTAATAAGATTAGTCGTATCTGAATAGTTCTTCAGCATACGGTTGATAAATGTAGACTTACCAACATTTGTGATACCTACGACATAAACATCACGGCCATGACGATATTCATCAATCTTGTCGAAGATTTCATCAAAGTTCATATTCTTCTTGCCGCTTGTTACAACAACATCAAGAGGCTTGATTCCATATTCCTTGAATTGTCTTCTTACCCATGTATTAAGGCGATGTTCCTTTAAAGACTTAGGTAAGATGTCTCTTTTATTTGCCAGCACAAGTACATCATTATATCCAATATGACGCATAAGACCAGGTACAAGTGAACCATTAAAGTCAAATAAGTCAACGATATAAACAACTAAACAATCTTTTTCTCCCACAGTCTGTAAAACACGTAAGAAATCATCTTTAGTTAAATGAGACTCCATCTTCTGATGATAATGCATTAATTTATAACATCTTTGACAAAGAATCTTTTCTTTGCTTAAAGCAGATTCTGGCACATAACCAGGCTTTTTAGTATCAGCGCTTTGAATGATGGCGCCACATCCATAACATCTTATTTCTGTCATATATACCTTCCTTTTCTTAGGTCATTTTACACTATTTTTATTCAATTACATAGAGGTAGAAAGGATATTTCCTACTTTTCATCAAGATAATCATCCATTGAAATAAATTCAAACTCTGTATCAGGATCCCCTTCCATCTCATCAAATAGATTTGGATCTTTAATTGTGAGATCTACTTTATTTTCCTCTATTTTCTTTTTTGCATGTTCTTTAATCACCATAGAGCGTGTGAGATGTACATCATCAATAAAATCAAATGGGCATTGTTTTAAAGTGTTGGCCTTAGCACTTAGTGCACCAAAGCTGATATCTTTAGATACAAGCTTCATTGTTTCTGTACCACTCTTAATAGTAAATTCATCCTGTGGATTACAGATAAATCCAGTAAAAATCTTAGTTGGTTTTGTCTTTAATGATTTAAATAATAATGTTCCTTTAGTTGCACGATGACATGCTGGAATATCACTTATATGAATACGTTTAAAATGGGCAGGATTCAAAACAAGTAATAAAGACGAAGCGATTGAAGGATCAAAGACACTCATAAAGGCAACCTCGTCATCACGCATATTGATGCCTTTTACGCCACCTGCTTTTACACCTAATACAGATATTTCATCTTCACTATATAGAGTACCATATCCTGCTTTAGTGACAGTAATAATGCCCTTTGTTCCATCACTTATATCAACACTGATAAGTTCATCATTATCCTTTAAATTCATACACTTTAATGGCTTAGAGAAACGGCTGACATTAAAGTCCTTAATACTTACACGTTTAATTTGTCCATTCTTGCTTGATAAGACAGCATATTGGTCTAAATCGAATGATTTAACAAGAATATTACCAATAATCTTCTCATCATTACCTAATTTAATTAAATAACTTAGATGTTTGCCTAGATCCTTCCACTTGAAGTCTTCTAACTTATAAACAGGCACGAAACAATAGTTTCCTTTATTTGTGAATGAAAGAATGACATCCAATGTATTGGCTTCAAATAAGTCAACAAGCATATCAGTATCTTTTTTCCCAAATGTATTCTCATCAGAGGCTTTATAAGAACGTGTAGAAATCTTCTTGAAGTAGCCATCACGTGTAATAGATACATAAACATCTTCAGAAATGATCATTGCCTGCTGGTTCACAGACGTATCCATGATTTCATCTTTAATTTCAGTCAAACGAGGTGTTGGATATTTCTTCTTAACCCCTTTTAACTCATCTATAATTACTTTTCTTAATACTTTTTCACTAGTTAAAATCGCATTTAAACTTTCAATGAGAGCCTGTAATTCTTTCTGTTCATTTTCTAAGGCTACAATATCAGTATTTGTCAAACGATAAAGCTGTAAAGTAACAATCGCTTCTGCCTGTCTTTCAGTGAAGCCAAAAGCGTTCATTAAATTCACTTTTGCATCCGCCTTATCCTTAGACGCTCTAATTGTCTTGACTACCTCGTCAAGAATAGAAATAGCCTTGATAAGCCCTTCTACAATATGCTCACGTTCCTGTGCTTTATTGAGATCAAAAATAGAACGCTTAGTAACGACTTCACATTCATGTTTGATATAGCCATCAAGAATATCTTCAATACCCATTAATACTGGACGCTTATCCTTGATTGCAGTCATATTATAGTTATAGTTCTTCTGTAAATCTGTATTCTTAAAGAAGTAGTTCAATGTATTTCTTGCATCAACATCCTTCTTTAAATCAACTGCAATACATAATCCATTACGGTCAGATTCATCTCTGACTTCAATAATTCCATCAATATCACGATTAAACTGAATCTCAGCCATCTTTCTTACAAGTTCAGCCTTATTGACTTCATAAGGAATTTCTGTAATAAGAATCTGATTGATATTCTTCTGTTCTACAATTTTATAACGTGAACGAACAACAACTTTACCGCGACCAGTTCTTAAGGCAGTCGCAATATCGCTGGCTCCTTCAACAATCGCTCCAGTAGGGAAATCAGGCCCTTTAATGAATTGATGAAGTTCATCAAATGAACAATGAGGATGCTTAATACGGTAAATAGTAGCATCAATCACTTCCTCTAAATTATGAGGAGGAATATCAGTGGCATAACCAGCTGAGATTCCTGTAGCCCCATTAACTAATAAGTTCGGATACTTTGCAGGAAATACAGTTGGTTCATATTCAGTATCATCGAAGTTAAGTGCCATCGGCACTGTTTCTTTATCAATATCCTTAATGAGATCAAGTGCAATAGGTGCGAGACGTGCTTCCGTATAACGCATGGCAGCAGCTGGGTCATTATCAATAGATCCGTTATTTCCCTGCATATCTACTAGAGGCATACGCATCTTCCAATCCTGTGATAAACGAACCATTGCTTCATAAACAGAAGAATCTCCATGAGGATGATAATTACCAATAACAGTACCGACCGTCTTAGCTGACTTACGATATGGCTTGTTAGGAAGATTTCCTTCCTTCCACATAGCATATAGAATTCTTCTTTGTACTGGCTTTAATCCATCTCTTACATCAGGTAATGCACGATCCTGGATAATATATTTAGAATAACGTCCAAAGCGGTCACCCATGATATCCTCTAAGGACATAATAATATTTTTTTCTGTCATGTTTGATCACCTATCCTTCCATAAAGAAGCTATCTTCTAATGAGAATTGTACATTGTTTTCAATCCATTCACGTCTAGGTTGTACTTTATCACCCATTAATACAGAAACACTTCTTTCTACAATTGCTGCATCATCAATAGTAACCTGAATGAGTGTACGTGTTTCAGGATTCATAGTTGTTTCCCATAACTGTTCAGCATTCATTTCACCAAGACCTTTGTAACGCTGTACATCATAGCCTCTTCCCATCTTCTTACGTGCGGCTTCTAGGTCCTTTTCATCCCAGCAATAGATGACGTTGTCTTTCTTGCCGGATTTCTTAGAAACTTTATAAAGAGGTGGCATAGCGATATAAACTTTACCAGCCTTGATCAAATCACGCATATAACGATAGAAGAATGTAAGCAACAAGATCTGGATATGTGCTCCATCAGTATCCGCATCGGTCATGATGATAATCTTATCATAAGCACTATCATCCGCATTAAAATCAGCACCTACACCCGCATTAATTGTATTAATCATTGTGCTGATTTCTTCGTTCTTTAAAATATCTGCCTGCGTGGCTTTTTCTGTATTGATAACTTTACCACGAAGTGGAAGAATAGCCTGAAATTTACGGTCTCTTCCCTGTTTTGCACTACCTCCGGCAGAATCACCCTCGACAAGATATAATTCATTCTTACGCTTGTTCTTAGACTGTGCAGGAGCCAATTTACCACTGAGGAATTTCGCCTCACGGTTATTTTTACCTTTTCTTGCCTGTTCCTTAGCCTTACGTGCTGCCTGTCTTGCATTTGCTGCCTTGATCATCTTTTCAATCAGTTTTTCTGCAATATCTTTATTTTCTTCCAAGAAATAAGTAATACGTTCAAAAGTAACATTCTCTAGAATATTACGGGCAATAGGTGAACCAAGCTTAGATTTAGTCTGTCCTTCAAACTGAAGATATTTTTCTGGAATCTTAACAGAAATAATAGCATTCAATCCTTCACGTACATCACTGCCTTCAAGATTCTTATCCTTTGCCTTTAATAAGGCATACTTTCTCGCATATTCATTAAATACTTTAGTTAAACCAGAACGGAATCCTACTTCATGCGTACCTCCATCTCCAGTACGTACTAAATTAACAAAAGAAATAATATTCTCTTGGTAGCTTTGTGTAAACTGCATCGCAATCTCTACTTCTATTTCATTATTAGTATCATCAAAAGAGATAATAGGTGAAACAGCTTCTTTATCATTATTGATCCAGTCTATAAATTCTTCCAAGCCTTTTTCATACTGATATGTTTCATCTTTATCAGTACGTTCATCAATAAGTTCTATTGTCATTCCCTTTAATAAGAATGCATCTTCACGTAGTCTTTCACTAATTGTCTGGAAACTAAATGTTGTGGTAGAGAAAATAGAAGCATCAGGTTTAAAATGAATAATTGTACCTGTCTTATTTGTTTTTCCTACTTTCTTTAACTTTCCAATTTTTGTAGCACCCTTTTCAAAGCGCTGTGTATGAATGACACCATCACGATGGACAGTGACCTCTAAAAATTCACTGAGGGCATTAACGACAGAAGAACCTACGCCATGTAGTCCTCCTGAAGTCTTATAACCACCATCTTCTGAGAATTTACCACCAGCATGTAATACTGTTAAAATAACTTCTGTTGTTGGCTTTCCTGTTTCTTTATTAATACCTGTTGGCATACCACGGCCTTCATCTTCGACCGTTACGCTGTTGTCTTTATGTAATGTAACTGTAATTTTCTTACCATAACCAGCAATAGCTTCATCAATAGAGTTATCAACGATTTCCCATACAAGGTGGTGTAAACCACGAGAATCAGTTGAACCGATGTACATTCCTGGTCTTTTTCTAACGGCTTCTAGACCTTTTAAGATTTGAATATCAGATTCATCATAATGTGCATTTGACATGAGCATACCTCCTCAACTTGACTAGTATAACACAAAAAGGAATTTATAGGAAAGTTTGATTTTTTGTAGTATTTATGTATAATGATTTTTTGTGAGGTGAGTCGATGAAATATTTAATTATAATCATCTGTTTATTAATAAGTTATCTATATGGTTCAATCCCATTTGCATTAGTCATTGGTAAAGTGTTTTATAATACTGATGTTCGTCAATATGGATCACATAATCTAGGTGGTACCAATGCAGGAAGAGTACTTGGCAAAAAAGCCGGAATGACAGTTATACTTCTTGATGCAACAAAATGTATCATTACTATCCTACTAACAGGATGGATTGCGAAAATATCTGGTATTTCAGCTAATATCATTTATCCATGTGCATTATTCTGTATGATTGGTCATTGTTATCCTATCTTTGCGAATTTCCAGGGTGGTAAGGCTGTATCAAGTGCAATCGCCTATACATTAATGACTAATATATATGGTTTTATTATCGCAGTTGCGGTATTCTTAATTACATTAAAGACAACTAAGTATGTATCTTTATCGAGTATCCTTGGTGCGACAGCTGTTCTTATAGCTTCACCATTTATTGGATATTCTACAACTGGAATCATTACTAATATATGTGTTGTTGCACTTATTGTCTATAGACATCGTGCAAATATTATAAGAATAAAAAACGGAACAGAAAATAAAGTCAAATGGTTTTAGCCATTTGACTTTTTTATTTGGAAAATGATTCATTTGACTGGTGTGGAAGGAAATCATTATTTCCATAAACTTCCACAGTAAATGCGCCATTACTATAATCCACAATTGTTTCAGAGCAGCCATCCACAACAGGACTATTGACTTTAATATAGTCTTTTCTATCGAGGTTCATGATAGTGGCCATAATAATAGTAAAACAGAATCCATGAGTGACAATAAATACGTTGTCATAAGGCTTTTTCACAAGATCATTTAAGAAGTCTTTAACTCTTTCTTCAATTTCATCATAGGTTTCCCCTTCTGGAATACCATTGGATATTTCAGGGTGACACCATAAATCATGATAAGCTTTCTTATATTCCTCAGGAATTTCATCAATTTTCTGTCCTTCCAATAGACCAAAATTCATTTCTCGAATGCGTTCATCAGTAATGATGGGCTGATTATCAAATAATAGCTTTGCAGTATCATATGCACGCTTAATAGGACTGGAATAAATAGTATCATAATGATTATTCTTGATATGTTCTTTTAAAGCAAGAATATTATCCATGCCTTCAGGACTTAAAGGAGAATCTTTACATCCTTGAAGTCTTTTTTCTTTATTCCAAAGCGTTTTAGAATGTCTTGTAATTGTAATTTTCATGTTAAATAAAAATAAGGGTTTTATCCCTTATTTATATTGATCATTAACACTTTTCATGATTCTCTTGATCTGAGTTTCGCTAGGTTTACGTCCCATTTCCATAAACATAGCACGAATCATTTTTTCTGAGATTGGTGGGTTTTTCTTTAATTCTCTCTTGAACATCCATCTTGCAAAGAAGAATCCAACAAGAGCACCAATAATTGTAGTAATAATATATCCTGCTACCATTGTAAATACCTCCGTTAACGTTAAATAATTATATCAAACTAGATTATGTTTGTAAATTGTTTTAGTGTTTTAGTACTAATTTAAAGAGAGAATATCCTAAGATATCCTCCCTTTTTGATTGTTTTTATAATGAGTTGTATTCTTTTACAACGTTTTCAACAGTAAAACCATATTCCTTGATGACTCTACTTGCTGGAGCACTTGCACCAAAAGTATCAACACACATAGTTTTACCATCTAAACCAACATATTTATGCCATCCAAAATCAGATAACATTTCTACAGAAAGACGCTTTCTGCAGCTATTTGGTAAAACGGATTCCTTATATTCATCAGTCTGTGCATCAAATAAATTCATTGAAGGCATAGAAACAACACGTACTGAATGTCCCTGTTTTTCTAATTCTTCCTGTGCATGAATTGCAAGACCTACTTCAGAACCAGAAGCGATAATGATACCTTCTAAATCACCAGATTCTTTTCTAGCAATATAGGCACCATGTAATACATCTTCATAAGTAGAATTTGTAAGGTTTTCTACTGGCTGTCTAGTAAGAATTAATGCAACTGGCATATTCTTTGTTTCAACAGCAATCTTCCAAGATGCAAGCATTTCATTTGCATCAGCTGGACGTAATACTTCGACATCAATACTGCTTCTCAGCATTGCAAGCTGTTCAACAGGCTGATGTGTAGGACCGTCTTCACCAACTGCGATAGAGTCATGTGATAATGGAAGAATGATTGGACATTCCTGTAAAGAACCCATTCTTAAGGCTGCTTTAAAGTAATCACTGAATACCAAGAAGCCCCCTGCTGAGATCTTAACACCCTTATGTAATGTCATACCATTCATGATAGATACCATTGCGAATTCTCTGATACCAAAATATACATTTCTTCCAGTATAGTTTTCACAGCTAAATCTTCCTTCACCCTGGATTGATGTCTTAGTAGAAGAAGATAAATCTGCAGTACCAGATAAGAATGTAGGGTTCTGTGCAGCAACTTCCTGAATAATTCTATGAGAAATATTACGAGTTGCTTCTGTATAGCCAGGTTTGAATTCTTTTTGAAGTTCTGTAATATCTAAATGATAATTACCTTCAATAGCATTTTTATATTCTTTATATTCTTCTGGATATTTTTCAGCATATTCTTCAACAGTCTTTAACCATTTCTTATATGCTCTTGTACCACGGTCTTTAACATTCTTCTTGAAATCAGCATAAACTTCTTCAGGAACATAGAAAGGATCATGGTCAAATCCATAAGATAACTTAGCATTCTTACCGTCTTCTTCACCTAAAGGTGCACCATGAACTTTATTAGTTCCCTGGTTGCAAGAACCATAACCAATTACGGTCTTCATGATGATAATAGATGGTTTGAATAACTCTTTCTTAGCACGCTTTAATGCACGGTTGATGGCCTGAATGTCATTACCATCAGCCACTTCGATAACCTGCCAATTCATTGCTTCATATCTCTTCTTTACATTTTCACTGAATGAATATGAAAGAGGACCATCAAGTGTTACTTCATTGGCATCGTAGATAACAATTAACTTACCTAAAGAAAGATGACCAGCAAGAGAGGATGCTTCATAAGTCACACCTTCCTGCATATCACCATCACCACATAATGCATATGTGTAATGGTCAACAATTGAACAATCTTCCTTGTTGTACTTTTCGGCAAGGAACTTTTCAGCAATTGCCATACCTGTTGCTGTAGGAACACCCTGACCTAAAGGTCCTGAAGATGCATCTACACCATCTGTGATAGTGATTTCTGGATGTCCAGGTGTTTTTGACTGCCACTGTCTGAACTGTTTTAAATCATCAAGACTTAAATCATAACCAGAAAGATGTAATAAAGCATAAAGTAAAGAACTAGCATGACCACTTGCAAGAACAAAGCGATCCCTATTTTGCCAACTAGACAAAGAGGGATTTATGTTCATCACCTTAGTAAACAATGTATATAAGGCTGGGGCGCCATCAAGAACCATACCTGGATGACCAGAATTTGCCTTATTAATCATGTCAATACAAAGCGATCTTATTGTAGCGATCGATAAATTCGAATCCATTTCGAGTACCTCCTAATCACACTCATTATACATAATTTTAATGATGTGTAAACCATTTTTTAAAAAAGTGAAAGGCAATAAAAAAGACAATCTTTTCACAAAGACTGTCTAGTTTATTTTTTTGTGCATTCTTGCTTTTGCAGGAGTGACATCATTACCATTTGCATCTACAACTTTGATGCTCTGAAGCTGCTGTTCAAAGCCTCTTCTAAATTCTTTTAGGTATTTCTGTCTAAGCTTCTGCTGACGAACCTGTTCTTCAGGTGTAAGACCTACTGTCTTCTTTTTATGAGCAAGTGCATTAATTTCATCGATGAGTTTCTGATCAATAGCCATAATGACCCCCCTGTAAAATTTAAACAAATGAAAAGACCTAAGAGGCGTTGATTATCCCTGTTAAATACAGGTGGGCACCTTGTGAAAAACTTTAGGATCCCTACTCGTAGCAGGTCTTCAACACCGTCTTTCAAACAATCAGGTTCCCTTATCAAAAATGTAGGAAATCCATATACTCTCAGGTCACCACCATTATAGCATAAGCGCTTTTTTAGTCAACATCTAGGCGTTAGCCTTAAGTGGTCTGACAATAAAATTAGATGTTAAATCCTTACAAAATAGAGGTAAAATATTTTTAATATCATCGATTGTAAGAGCCTGATAGGCCTCAAATAGATCAAATAAATTAATACCTTCTAAATAGTACTGGCTAAATAATGAAGCGATTGTTTCGATAGAGTTGAAGAAACCAATAAGAGTTCCAATATTGTTTCTTTTCATTCTATTGAATGCTTCTTCATCTAATGTCATATGTGGAATATCTGCAATTAATTGATGAATATGAGCCATTAATTCATCCGGTTTTGGACTATCTCCCGCAAAGATAATATGAGAGAAATCACGTTCCTGTGAGAAATTAGTAAAGAATGAATCATTGATCAATCCCTTCTTAGTCCATTCATCTCTTAAATCACTACTCTTAGAGAATAACATATCCATGAAGATATAGAAAGAAAGCTGTCTTTTAAGCTTTTCTTCAGGTGATTGAGGGACATGATTCACCTTGATTGCCACATTGACTTTAGGCATAGTGACATCCATTACGTTTTCTTCATAGTCCTTATAGATGGTTTCAGGTTCATTATGATCCCCTCTTACAATCGGTGGCATATCTTTAAAACTTTTCTTTGCTTGATTGTTTCGAATAATAGACATTAAGTGTTCAGGATCAAAGTTTCCTGATACAAATAACATCATATTAGAAGGATGATAGAATGTGTGGTAACACTTCTGTAAGATGTCATAATCAATTTCTGCCACTGTTTCAACAGTACCTGCAATATCAATTCTAACAGGATGATTATGATAAAGGTTGCTGATAGCACCAAAATAACCACGCCAGTCAGGATCATCGTTATACATGCCTATTTCCTGATTAATGATGCCCTTCTCTTTTTCAATGCTTTCAGGAGTGACATTTAATTCCTGAACAAAGTCTAATAACAATTCAGTACATTCATCAACATTTGTAGCTGTATTGAATAAATAAGCAGTACGGCTATGAGAAGTGAAGGCGTTACTGCTTGCACCAAGTGCGGCAAATTTTTCTGAGGCATCCCCTTCTTCCATATCAAACATCTTATGTTCTAGAAAATGAGCGACACCATCAGGTACTGTGATTAAATCTGTTTCTCCTAGAGGAATGAAACTACGGTCAATAGAACCGAAACGTGTTGAAAATAAACCATATGTCTTTGTGAAACCATCCTTAGGCATGAGATAGACATTAAGTCCATTGCTCATTTTTTCATGATATAGAGTTTCTTTAATTGTTGGATAATAAGTTTTCTTCATAGAATTCCTTTCCAGTTAAGAAATAGATTGTATCTAGTTCTATACTTTGAGCACATTTAATAACATCTTCTTTAGTGACATTTTTAATTGCATTCTGTTTATCTTCAATAGTATCCTGACTATTAATGATATCTCTTCTCCAATTGAATGAGATAATGGAATCGGGATCATCATCTACTTTAGATAATGCATTGATTAACATCGTCTTTACCATTGATAATTCTTCATCGGTGATATGACCTTCCTGTAAGTCTTTGATCTGTTTTCCAATTAACTCTTTAGTCTTATCATAATTATTCATATCAATACCTGCGGCAATGGTCATAATACCATTCATTGGATCATAACTTGAATGAATGAAGTAACATAAGCTGTTCTTTTCTCTGACTACCTGGAATAGTCTAGATTGAGAATAACCTCCTAATAAATTAGAAAATACGCTCATTGCAGCTGTATTTTTGCTTAAGGTACAGCAGTTTGCCTTATACCCCATAACGAGCTTAGACTGGACGATATCCTGTTTTTCAATGATATCTAAAAGATGAATACGCTCATTCTGATAAATATAAGCAGTAGGATAAGGCTCATGAACTGCACGTGGGAACTGTAATCTTTCTTCAAAAATAGAAACGATACTTTCATCTATATCCCCTACTACATAAACATGCTTATCATCATTTTGAATCATATCTTTATATGTCTCTACAAGAGTATAAGCATTGATGTTATCCATATCTTCTATATAGCCTGTAGAACGTAATCCTAGAACACTTCCTCTTCCCATATAATCTACCATACGATCAAAGGCATAGCCCATCTTATCGTCCATATCAGCCATAATACGATATGTGATTTCCTGTTTCTTAAGTTCAGTCATTTCTTCATCAAAATGGCCATCCACTATATAAGGATGATTCATTAATTCATTTAATAAATCCACCTGTTTAATGAGTAGATTTTCATTGATAGGAAGGAATTCCTGATTAACACATGTATTCTTAAAAGTAATAATATGACCTTTACCTGCAGAAGAAATATTCGCAGAAAGATTTGCACCATATAAATCTTCTAGTGTTCTAGATAAGTCCTTTTGTGTTGGATGCTTCATAGTTCCAGTGATCATTAAGAATCCTAGAACACTTCTACTTGTGACTGTTTCTCTTGTAAAACGTCCTTTAAAACGAACAGAGATTGTAATATCTTTAAATTTCTTAGATGAAATCAAGTGAAGTTGATATCCATTCATTTGATAGATCTTGTTCATTGTATACCTCTTTTCTTTCTCTATTCATTATAACTTTTTTGTATAGTAGTGCAAGAAAAAAGGACTCCCTAAGGAGTCCAGCTCTATTAACGTTTAGACTTATCGTAAGGCACACCATCTGCACGAGGCGCAGCTGAGTTCTTAGATGTGAATGCTAATAGAATTAAAGTAGCAACATATGGAATTAATTTATATGTTGTATCAGGTAAAGACATTTTAGCAAGTAATGGAACTGAGTTATATGTATAAGATAATGTCTTCATGAAACCGAAGAAGAATGCTGCACCAGCAATTCTTAATGGTGTCCAGTTACCAAAGATTAATACAGCTAAAGCTAAGAAACCATAACCAGCAACAGTGCAGGTGAATTCTGTAGAGATTGGTAGGATATAAATAAGTCCACCCATACCAGCTAAGAAACCAGAAATACCTACACCTAGATATCTGATCTTATAAACACTGATCCCTGCAGCATCTGCTGCCTGAGGGTTTTCACCACAAGAACGGATTCTTAAACCAGTCTTTGTTTTCATTAAGAAATACCATGAAAGAATCAAGATTCCGATTCCGAGGAATGTAGTAAAGTAACAGTTCTTGAAGAATAAATCACCAAGTACTGGAATACTGCTAAGTCCAGGAACTTCAGAAATTCTGAATTCATTAGTGAATGAAACATTCTGCATACCATCCTGTACAGTTTTTGCGATAAAGATACCAAGTGCTGGAGCAAGCATATTTAATGCAGTACCAGAAATAGTCTGATCAGCACTTAAATGAATGGCTGCAAAGGCATGAAGCATACTAAATAGTACACCGACAATTCCTGAAATAAGTAAACCTGTTAAAAGAAGTGGCATACCATGAAGAATATCATTAGACTGCATATAATTTAAATAGAATACACCAGCAAAACCGCCGATGATCATAATACCTTCAAGGGCTAAGTTAACAACACCACTTCGTTCAGAGAACATACCACCCAAAGCAACAATCATTAATGGAATGGCAAATAGTAAAGTCTGAGCAAAAAGGAAATAAACTAAACTCATTCTGTTTTACCTCCTTTATTCTGTATTTCTGTTTTTCTCTTTTTATTTCTTTGATAACGCTCTAATAAGGCTTTGATGAATAATGTGAATGAAGCAAAGTAGATAATAACAGCAACGATAATATCAATAACTTCAATCGCAATATTAAGTGCCTGCATATAGTTACCACCAACATTCATATAACCGATGAATAATGCAGCGAAGATACATCCAATTGGATTAGAAAAGCCAAGTAAGGCTACTGGGATACCGTTCCAGCCTTCGTTTGGTAATGTTTCAGTGATTGGTAAAGTTTTACCAGTACCACATAAGTAAGTTAAGGCACCACCTACACCTGCAAAGAATCCTGAAATCACAAGGGCTAAAACGATACATTTCTTTTCGTTCATACCTGCATATCTTGCTGCATCTTTATTGAAACCGCATGCTTTTAGTTCATAACCAAAAGTTGTTTTATTCATAATAAACCAAGCAAGTACGCAAAGTAGGATAGCAATAATGATACCTAAATTAACACGATCACCAAAAATCTGATTGAGACCAAAGCCAGGAATACTACGTGTACTAGGTACTGCATAGCTTTCTGCACCTGTAGAGTTGTAGATAGTTGCTTTAATGCCCTGGATAACAAGTAACATACCGATATAGTTACACATGATACCAGAAATAACAACGTTTACGTTACGAGCTGCTTTTAAGATACCAGGAATAAGTGCCCATAAAGCACCAGCAATTCCAGCTCCTAAAATAGCAAAAATCCATACTAAATTATCTGGAATAAAAGTAGCTCTTAATGCGATAAATACAGCAGTAAAGCTTCCTACTAAATACTGTCCAGGTACACCGATATTGAATTCACCACATTTATAAGCAAATGAAACAGATAGACCAGTCATCATGATTGGTACTGCTAAATAAATAACCTGTCCAATACTAGATAACCCTTCTCTAAAGCCACCTGTTAATAAAATAGATAATCCCTGTAATGCATCACTAGGATTAGCAATTAAAATAATGATAAAACCAACGACTAGCCCCATTAAAATTGCGAGTAAAGAAGACACAATTGATTTGAAGCTGGCACGTTCCATTAAAGCGGGTTTATTACTTTTCATAACCTTCTCCTCTCTTAGAACCTGCCATATAAAGTCCTAATTCCTGAATAGTAGTCTCTTTTGGATTAAGATCCGCAACGATTTCCCCTTCATACATAACTAAAATACGATCTGATAAGTTCATAACTTCATCAAGTTCAAGTGACACAAGTAATACTGCTTTATTGTTGTCTCTTGTCTTAACAATCTGCTTATGAATAAATTCAATAGCCCCAACATCTAGACCACGTGTAGGCTGTACTGCAATAAGTAGGTCATCATTCTGTTCTACTTCTCTTGCAATGATAGCCTTCTGCTGGTTACCCCCAGACATACCACGTACAATAGAATTTCTTCCTTCACCTGAACGTACATCATATTCTTCAATAAGACGATCAGCATAAGTATTCATTGCGTCAAAATTAATAATGCCATGATTCTGGAAGTCTTTCTTATAATATGATTTTAAAATCAAGTTTTCACCAAGAGTATAATCAAGAACTAACCCATGCTTATGACGATCTTCTGGGATATGAGATAAACCATGGTCATTACGATAACGAATACTCTTATGTGTAATTTCTTCATCATTTAAGTAAACATGACCCATATTAGGCTGTTCAAGTCCAGTTAAGTTATAAATCAATTCACTCTGACCATTGCCATCAATACCAGCAATACAAACAATTTCACCTTTTCTTACTTCAAATGAAACATCATTTAAAAGAAGTTTATCTGAAGTCTTAGGCTGATAGCTTAAATGGTCAACCTTTAATACAACATCAGATGGTTCATGATCATCTTTAGTGACTGTCAAGTTTACCTTATGACCAACCATCATTTCTGATAACTGTTCTTTAGTCACATCAGCGACATTTACTGTACCAACATAACGTCCCTTACGAATGATTGTACAGCGATCCGCTACTGCTTTAATTTCGTTTAACTTATGAGTAATGAAAATGATGGATTTACCTTCCTTAATAAGTTCCTTCATGATTTTCATTAACTCATCAATTTCCTGTGGAGTGAGTACTGCTGTAGGTTCATCAAAAATCAAGATATCATTATTTCTATATAACATCTTTAAGATTTCTACACGCTGCTGCATACCAACAGTAATATCTTCAATCTTTGCATCTGGATCAATGTTTAAATGATATTTCTCAGATAAGCTCATCACCTTCTTGCGTGCATTATCTGTCTTGAGCTTACCAAATAACCCTTTCTCTTCAACACCTAAAATAATGTTTTCCAATACAGTGAAATTATGAACAAGTTTAAAATGCTGATGCACCATACCAATGTTATATTTATTGGCATCATTTGGGTCATTGATTTTAACGCTTTGTCCATTAATCTTTATTTCACCCATATCAGGCTGATAAAGACCAAATAAAATACTCATCAAAGTAGATTTACCAGCACCATTCTCACCTAATAAAGCATGAATTTCGCCTTTTTTTACTTGAAGAGTAATATCGTCGTTAGCTTTAATACCAGGGAATTCTTTTGTGATATTAAGCATTTCAATAGCATATTCCAATATTCTCACCTCTGATCCTATTATACTATAAATTACTTACTTTAAAAATAACTAAATGAGTTTCTGAATATAAAGAAATGTATACAAAATAAGAAATTTGATAAGAGATTGATTTGTAAAAATAATTAATATGATATAATCAAGAAAGGAAAGGAATGATTTGAATGAAAAAATTAAGCAAGTTTTTAAAAGATACCACTGACATCGTTCAAATTATGACATTAATTCTTTTGATTATAATTGTTTTGAAATTAGTATTTTAGGTAATTCAATATGGAAAAAGAAAAGTTTGATCAAAAAGAGTATGTTAAGCAGTGGACGAAAAGCAATATGAAAACAGTAAGTGTAAGTTACAAGACTGATTTTGTTACTGAATTCAGAGAAGCATGTGAGAAACTTGGAATTAAGCAGTCAGCTGTTTTTAGAGAAGCTATGGAAGCAGTTATTGAGAAAGCAAAGAAGGACCAGAGCATATAAGCTTTGGTCCTTCTTGCGTTAACGAATTATTCTTTCTGGTTCAGTTCTTGGAATATTTAAATCTAATGCTTTACATGTTATTTCTGATTCTGTAGCATTGGGATATTTATCAATCCAATCACACATGTCTTTTAAGTCATCCTCATGTGCTACTAAGCTGAGAATGCCATCTACAAACCCTCTTTTGTCAGAGATTGTATTCTTAGGGAGTAGATATTGTTTTAATTTCATTTGCATTTCTTGATAATTCATAGTTCACCTCTGTTATCTTAAATATTTTATAAAACAAATTTTACATATTGACCGATGAAAGTATCTTTAAGCTCGCCTTCTATCGCAATACAGTCTGGCATATTATGTACATAAACTGATTTATATTTTCGTCCATTTATCGAAAAATAATTGTATGGATGCATGCCCCAAATATCTTTATCTAGAACCAACACAATATATTGATGGATTTGCCATTCATCAATTATTTTACGTATAGTTAACCATTTTCTTTCTTTTACTTTGTTAGTATGACTCAATCATCGTCTCCATAATCAACTTCTTCATCAACTTTTCTGAAAAATTCAGCACGTTTTTCTTCCATTTCTCTTGAATAGTATCTTTGATACTCTTTATAGCTTTTTTTGGCAATTTCAGAGGCATCATCCTTTAAATGGAAAACTAAATTATTATCAACAGTGGAGTACTCTGGCTCCTGCCAAAGGAATCTAAAACGCTGGTTCATCATTTAATGATACTTTTGATTTAACTATATTTCGTGTATAGAAATAAAAGTGCCATAACCCTTGTATTTATAGGGATTGTGGCACTTTTTTAACTAATCAACTGTCAAAGATGATATTTTATTGAGAAACGGCTTTTTTGTCAAATTATATATCAAATTGAATCCACCTTATCAATCGGCCATAATTTTCTCAGTGCCGCATAAGAAATCAAAAAGTTTGCGAGCCATCCAGCCGGTACAGCAAGCCAGACAAATGCAATACCAAAACGAGGGGCACAGATTAAGGCAACTGACAATCTTATTGCAAGATTTACCATATTTGCAATAAGAAATGGTCGCATGATTCCAAGCCCACGAAGGACTCCATCTGTTGCCATCTTGATACCTATTAAAATGAAAAAGTAGCCTAGCCATCTCATATAATCCCCTGATACTTGATAAGCTAAAGCAGTTCCGTCTTTTCCTAAGAATAAAGAAGAAATTTGCGTATGCAAAGTCTCAATAACTATAAAAGCAAGAACTGCAAAACATAAATCTAACATCAGTGCAGCATGATATCCTTTTTTGATACGTTCGATTTTCTCTGCACCAAGATTTTGGGAAACATACGGTGAAACTGCATTTCCAATAGATACAAATATCAGTGAAAATACATTTTCTACTCTCATCGTTGCCGAATAACCCGCTAGTGCTTGTGTACCAAATGGATTTACAACCGCTTGTACAATCATCATCCCAATTGACACTGTAGACTGCTGAAGAACTGAAGGTACAGCAATTCGAAGCGTCGAACGTAACTCCTGCCCGTCAAACCAGCTAAAGTGACTTTTATATCGGCGCATTCGACTAAAGAAAATCAAAATTGAAAATACTGCAGAAATTCCTTGTGCAATAAGAGTCGCAAGGGCTGCACCAAACACACCAAGGCCAAGTCCAGCCACCATCCAAAGGTCCATTAATATATTTAAAACCGAAGAAAATATTAAAAGACCTAACGGAATCTTTGATTCGCCGATTGAAGTGAACATCGTTGAAAGGATATTGTACATAAACAGAAACGGAAATCCCACAAAATAAACTCGAAGGTACAGTACCGCTTCATCCAATATATCAGCAGGTGTTTGTAATAAACTCATCATTGGATGGGAAAAGCAAAATCCAAACAAACCCAGAAGTATACTTAGAATCAGAAAACTAATTAATGATGTTGACACAATCGTTTTCATTTTGCTATAATCTCGGGCACCAAAATAACGGCTTACAAGAACCCCTGCACCTACACCTGCACCCAATGCTACACAAATGAACACATTCGTAAGTGCGGCGCAGGCACCGACTGCAGCAAGAGCAGATGAGCCAACAAACTGACCAACAATAATAGAATCAGCCATATTATAGACTTGCTGAAAAAAACCGCCTAGAATCATAGGCATTGCAAAAACAGTCAGCGCTTTAAGAGGCGCATCTGTAATTAAATATTCATCGTTTGACATTGTCTTATTCTCCTTTTATAGTGATTTATTTTATATCTTCAAAACACAAAATGCAAATGTTGTTATGATCAATCAACATTTTCTGATAAATTGAATATACAATATACACAAAAAATAATTGTGTTTTTTTAATATATACAAATGCCAATGGGAAAAGTACTTCCAAAACAATCCGAAAATTAGGCGCGTTAGCTGAATTATCGGCGTAGCTCCACACGGAACGTGACGGAGTTGTTGAATGGGCAAATGAACAGGCTCATCTTGAAATACTGAAATATAAAAGTGAAAAAGAGGATGCTACTGTCATGATTCCATTTCATTCCAACAGACTCATGGACTATAATAAGCAGAAACTTTATTCAGCAGATATCTTTTTCTTCAGTCTATTTTCGATGGACTTAAACTCGATTCTGTCTGTCGAAAAATCAAAAGCCGACATAAATTCGAGTATGATCTTAATGCTATTTAATCTGATTTAATTTATACAAGGGTTCTGGAACCTTCCAGCAAAAGGTCTTCCTTTCGAGCAGCAAAACAGTTCCTTGAGCCTCCAACTTATTCAGCATATTCCATTGCCTTGAGATAATCGTAGCTCCTTTTTAATAGATGATAATCCACCCGCCTTTATCAAGGATTCTTATTGTCTTCAGTCCAAACTGGGCTGTAGCCGTATAGGACTTTTCCTTATCTGCTCTTTTTACCTCAGTATAATCATTTTCATCAAGCATCTGCTTAAGATTCTCCCACGAAGCATGCGATGTAGTTGTACGGTGCGCTGTATGTAGAATCTTTTCCCCATGCAGCAGACCCCACAATTCTCTCATGACAAGGATTTCAGACTTCCCGTTACGTCTCGGTATTGAATATCCGTATTTTATATGGACCCATTGACCATCATCATCAACAGCCATTATGTCCATCATCTGTATTTCCTGCCATTCCATAGCATTACGTGTGGTATTGTTGTATAGTTCTATTGCTTCATTCCCTCGTGTGTTTTTATAGGGGATAATGTAACTATTTGTAGGAGTCTGTCTACCTATTTTATTAGACATGCGCCTTTAACCTCCTACTTTTTTGTATTTAAAAAGGTGTCACAATCAATTGACACCACCTCCGTTTTTTCTTGAATAATTGGTGATGTTGCTGTATAATTTGTGTAAAGAGGTAAACACTAACGTGGGTCACTTGGTCCGCGGGAGAGTTTACCTCTTTTTTATATATCTCAATACAATAAGCAACGAATCTTCATCCTTAACAATTATATCTGTGCTGTTCTTTAAACGTCTAGGAAGCCTTTGTATAATTGTGTTGATTAGTTCTTGATGCGTTAATTCACTTCCTGTCAAATCTAATACAATTCCTCCTTCTTCATTTCCTAATTGGGAAACAGCTTTCTTTAGCCTTTTATCAATAGCATTTTTTGTTTTTGGATTCTTATATTCCCAATATTTTCCGTTCCAAAATGCATCTGGTGTTTCTACATGATCCATGTTTATATCTTTCAATGCTTTAATATCACCGCCAAATGTTTTATATAACCATTTTGTAGTTTTTTTATCTTCATCTAATACTCCTTCCTCAAAAGTTAAATTTCCTTTTCCTGGTGTTGCTTCGCTCAAATAAATTTTAGTTACATCTGTTATGTTATTGGGTAAATTTAATTTTATTTCTTCCTCAATCTTTGAAGGCGTATTTAATTCGATGATTTCTTTTGAATGGACATCTTGAACTTCCCCATTGCCGTTACTTGGGTCATAGATGACTTGGCATCTGCAATTAGCATGTCTCCTGAATACGTCATTCCCTGTGTCTTTGACATCCTCATAATCATATGTACCTGCAAGGCCTCTGCACCACGGGCAACATCCAAAGGATGCTCTTCTTACAATAACAGGCTTATAACCCATATTGTAGTGAAGGCCTGCATTGACTCTAGCCCCTTCATCCACAATTGATAATGCATTTGTTATAACAGGCTCATTTAAGTATTTCTTTACATCATCAAAATATTCTGCTTCAGATACCTTTTTAATGAGTCCTAATGTCTTCTCTGCGTTGTATGAGGGTTTTCTTGCCTTAGCATTTATACCTGCCTTTTCATTCATGACATCCATTGCACCACATACATAAGAGGAAATAAGTCCATAGTTATTCTCTAATGTAGGATTTAGTATTGCACTCGCAATATCGTAGTACATCTTGCCATCAGGAAGAACATCTGAAGAGAGATTCTTCATATATGCTTCAGCTAGAATCTTTCCGACTTATTCAGCATATTCCATTGCCTTGAGATAATCGTAGCTCCTTTTTAATAGATGATAATCCACCCGCCTTTATCAAGGATTCTTATTGTCTTCAGTCCAAACTGGGCTGTAGCCGTATAGGACTTTTCCTTATCTGCTCTTTTTACCTCAGTATAATCATTTTCATCAAGCATCTGCTTAAGCTTCTCCCACGAAGCATGCGATGTAGTTGTACGGTGTGCTGTATGTAGAATTTTTTCCCCATGCAGCAGTCCCCACAATTCTCTCATGACAAGGATTTCAAACTTCCCGTTACGTCTCGGTATTGAATATCCGTATTTTATATGAACCCATTGACCGTCATCATCGACAGCCATTATGTTCATCATCTGTATCTCCTGCCATTCCATAGCATTACGTGTGGTATTGTTGTATAGTTCTATAGCCTCATTTCCTAACGTGTTTTTATAGGGGATAATGTAACTATTCGTAGGAGTCTGTCTGCCTATCTTATTAGACATGTGCCTTTAACCTCCTACTTTTGTGTAATTAAAAAGGTGTCACAATCAATTGACACCACCTCCTAAAATCTGTTTTTTTAGTTACTGCTCTTTATATTTTGCTATAATCATTTTCTCTTTTTTCTTCACTTCATCATTTAGTTTCTTAAATAAATGCTGATTAGAATCAAGTCCAATTTCTAACCACTCTCCATTTTCTTTAGCCTCTTTTTCTATTCTCTTTAATTCTCGTCCATAGTTTGTAAATAATTCAGTAAGCTCTTCATCCATTTTTTCTTCATTTGTTTTCATTCTTCCATCTCCTATAACCGATTTTCATTTCCTGAGCTTTATAAATATTGGAACAATGCAAAAAGTTTTCATATATTTTCCAATTTTCAGGAAGTTCATCTATATTATGATTTTCTCTAGACAGCTCATATATATATTTTTGATCGCAGCCTCTCAACCTAACTAAGTTAAAATGTGAAAACATCTTAAGATCATCATTACTAAAAGAAAAAGAAGTTTCATCAATTGGATGATTATGCGACACAATAGCCCCATAAAGTTTATCCCCTAAATCAGCATCAGGGAATACTCTGTTATTTGTTCCAAAACATTTATAAACATCTCCATTACTTGTAATTATACACGCAGTTTCTATTTTTTTATAGACTGCTTCTTTTTCAAATTGAAGTAAAGTTTTTTTATTTCTTTTTCGTTCTTAAAGTCTATTGTTTTTAACAATATAGGAGGCTTATGCTTTTGAGCAATACTGTCACTATCATCTGCTTATAAACCAAGAAGATCATAGGAATTTTTATTCCACCTCTAAATCAGTGTAAACACACCTAAAAAAGTGGCCGAAGCCACTTTTTTAGGTTTTATTTAATTTTCATAAGATACTGTTACGTTAGTTAAAGTATCCTTTAATACTTTTGTATTTGGATCACCTTTTGCATTTGGATCTACATCCGCATTAGTTAGGATCTTAATCTTTCCATCTTTTACTTCTTTGAATACTTTATTGTAATCAGCTTTCTTGAATTTCTTTAATCTTGAGAAATCAGATGAAAGTCCAACATAGTCATCTTCTGCACCTAATAGATGAGCGCCACCTTCGAACTTATCATTGTAAGCATTAGTGATTTCATCAAATACAGTCTGTTTAACACCCTTCATAGCTGAAGTGATAACAGTCTTAGAATCATCTTTCTGGTCACTATCTACACCAATAGACTTCTTGTTAGTATCTTCTGCAGCTGCGAAGACAGAGTTACAAATCTGACCACCACAAGAGAAGATAACTTCAGTTCCGCTATTATACCATCCAGTAGCTTTAGTTTTGATTTCTGGAGATTCATTGAAGTTATTAACGTAAGTATACTTTGCACTAACGTTTACCTTCATTTCCTTTGCAGCAGCGTTAGCACCCTGTAAGAAACCATAACCATAGTTAATTACTGCAGGAAGTGCCATACCACCCATGAAACCGATCTTTGTGTAGCCATCTTTTACAGCAGCATAGCCAGCTAAATAACCTGGCTGCTGTTCCTTATAAGTTGCACAGTAAACATTTTTTGCGATATCGACAGGATTATCTTTTTCATCAGTAGGTGTGAAGTCAATCGCAATGAACTTAACGTTCTTATATTTTGCTTCATTCTGAATAGTTCCTAATGCAGCAGCGAATTTGAAGCCTGGTAAAACAACGACTTTTGCACCATTGTCAACAGCGTTCTTGATCTGATCCTTATAACCAGCAGTATCGAATGAAGCAGGTTTATAATATTTATAACCTTTATCATTCTTAGTTCCATACTCTTTTACCGCTTCCCAAGCTGACTGGTTGAACGACTTATCGTTAATTCCTCCAGAGTCAGTGACTAAAGCGATTTCTGGTTTTTTAGAATCTTTACCTGAACCGCAGCCAACGAGTACCATTGAAAGTACTACAGCAGATGCCATAAGCTTTTTCATATTATTCAATTCCTCCTTTTGATATATAATTATTTTAACACTTTAATGCTACTTTATAAAGTGTTACCGCTTAATTAATCAAAAAAAGAAGATATCCTAAATATCTTCTTCGCTATAACCTCGAATATAAACTTCCCTTGGTTTAGAACCTATCTGTGGGCCAATAACACCATTTTGTTCTAACTGATCCATGATACGAGCTGCTTTATTATAGCCAATTCTGAATCTTCTTTGCAATAAAGAAGTACTTGCACGTTGTTCTTTAATGACAAATTCACGGCATTCTTCATATTCTTCTTCTGTATCATTTAAAGAATCATTGACTGAAGAGCTGCCATTTGATACTTCTTTCGCATTGACATAATTATCATCATAGTTTGCATCCATCTGTTTAGAAACAAACTCTACAACACGACTTACTTCTTCATCTGCCACAAAAGCACCCTGTACACGTACTGGTGAGCTAGAACCCATTGGACTAAAGAGCATATCCCCTTTTCCAAGCAGTTTTTCAGCTCCTGTTGCATCTAATATTGTACGTGAGTCAACACTTGAAGACACCGCAAAGGCAATACGTGATGGAATATTCGCTTTGATAACACCAGTAATAATATCAGTAGATGGTCTTTGTGTTGCGACAATAAGATGAATACCTGCCGCACGTGCCATCTGTGAAATACGCATAATACAGTCTTCTACTGTTTTAGAAGCGACCATCATTAAATCAGCTACTTCATCTAGGATGACAACATGATAAGGCATGATTTCCTTTTTATCTTCTTCTTTGGCTTTTTCATTAAACTTCTTTGCATAGACATTATAAGATTCCATATTACGTTGCCCATTATCTGCGAACACTTCATAACGTCTTTCCATTTCTGCAACAACCTGCTGTAATACTCCAGCTGCTTTTTTAGGATCAGTGACAACAGGAGATAATAAATGAGGTACGCCATTATAGTTAGATAATTCAACCTTTTTAGGGTCAACAAGAATGAGTCTTACTTCATCTGGTGTTGCTTTCATAAGAATAGAAGTAATAATAGAATTCACACAGACTGATTTACCTGAACCAGTCGCTCCTGCAATAAGTAAATGAGGCATCTTATTGAGTTCTGCAACAATCAAGTTACCAGATACATCTTTACCAAGTGGAACAGCTAACTTATTATCCCATGTATGATCACGCATAGACAGCTGATAGACTTCATTAAATGGAACCATAGCTGCTGTCTTATTAGGTACTTCGATACCTACATAAGGCTTGCCTGGAATAGGTGCTTCAATTCTAATTTCTTTTGCAGCTAAAGCAAGCTGAATATCATCTTGCAACTGTAAGATACGATTAACTCGTGTTCCTGCTTCTAACTTGATTTCAAATTTAGTAACAGTGGGTCCAATATAGAGATGTACTACATTCGCATTGACACCGAATTCTTCAAACATGTTTTCAAGAATCTTGCCTGTACTTTTTGCATGTTTGGCTTCTTCTGATAAGTTGCCGGTATTACGAATAGGATTCAATAAATCAAATGAAGGAAGCTGATAAACACCATCTTTGTATTCCATCTTTTTAGGTCTCTTCTTTTCAATATCAAGACGCATGCTCTTTTGATTGAAAGTGAGGTCAATATCCGGTTCCTTTAAAGGTTCTTTTTCTTCAAATACTTTATCTGGGAAGAATCCTTTTTCTTTCTGTTTAGGGGCAAAGAAATCTTTGACTTTAGTTTTCTCTTTCTTATTTTCAAACACTTCTACTGCATTTTGTGCTTCCTGTTCATTCTGCTTTATTTTGTATTGATGAATATACTTACTAGAGAATAATACAAGACCGGCTAGCAGCAAAATAATACCAAAAATAAGAGTTCCAATAGGAGAAAATAAAGCACTTAAAGGAGCATATAATAATGATCCGATAAGACCTCCGCTTGTCACACCATCATGCTTTATATAATTATTCATACTACCTGTTGAATGCATATTACCCACATATGTACAAATAAGCAGTATACCAATAATCATCATAATCAGTCCTACTGTCTGAGGTCCCTTCCATTTAGGAGACTCACCCTTAACAACAAAATAAGCAGATATAATAGAAAGTATGATAAGAATTGGATAAATCATCATACTACCAAAAATATAAACCATAAGTGTATGGAAAAATCTACCTATGATTCCTAATTGACATATGCTTATAAAGAATATAAATAATAAAAACAAAGCAATTAATCTTGTTTTTATCTTATTAGATTTATTTTCTTCTTCTTTTGGCTTTTTTGATACAGGTGCTTTTTTAGGCTTTTTTGTTTTCTTTTCAGCCATATTTTCACTCCTTTCCATAGTTGTAAAAAGCAGGAATAAATCCTGCTTAGATTTCTACTACAACACCAATAAATACAGGTTTTTTTCCTGTTTCTTTTATAATGTAACGCATAGATAGTTCTTTCATCTCATTACGTATATCTTGAACATCCATTTGAGGATCATCTTTTAACTTAGAGACAACGCCTTCACAGATGTTAATGATTTCTTTGATAACATAACCAGAATCTTTTAAATAAACAAATCCTCGAGTCTGACAGTCTGTCTGGGCAATAATTTCTTTTGTACGTGCATCAATAGTGACACCTACAACAACAATGCCATCATTAGATAACTGAATACGGTCATCAATAACCTTTTCACCCACATCTCCAACGCCGATACCATCAATCATGACATCTTCGATTTCAATAACTTCTCTACCCTCTTCAAGTTGTCCATTTTCGAAAGTACATTTTTCACCATTATCTAGAATCACAATATGATCATTATCAATACCCATTTCATTTGCAATATGTGCATTGGCTACAAAACGACGGTATTCACCTTTAATTGGTACATAGTATTTAGGGTTAAATAACTGAATAAATACTTTAATGTCTTCAATAGATGCATGCATTGAAGGTAATTGTTTATTCTTAAGAATATGAACATCTGCTGGTGTTCTGAATAAATCATTTTGAGCTTTATTCGCAATCTTTTCAGTACCAGGTAGTACTGGAGAAGCAACAATAAATGTATCGCCTTCTCTGATCTTTAATAATTCATCTCCACCATCAAGAATATCACAAATATCACTATAAATAGTATTAGGTGCACCACTCAAAAGAATAACATAACTTGAATCCTTAGCGGGAATACCAACATTTTCTTTCTTGCCAAGATATTTACTTGGAACAGTAATAACAGGCTTATGTGTTGTTCTTTCTAGACGAATAATACTATTTGTCTGGTCATATTTATCACGTCCATAGAATACAATCTGACGATGATACTTTTTAGTGAGTTCGACAATTTCTTTTGTTCTAAAGACATTCTGGGCATAAGAAGAAATAATAATTCTACCAGATGCATCTTCAAACATAGATTCAATCTTATTTGTAAGTTTATGATTTGGTGAAGTATAACCAGGATTGCTTGCTCCTGAAGATTCAACCATTAAGGCAAGAACGCCTTTCTTACCAATTTCCATCATCTTTTGGATATTACATCTAAATCCTTCAGGAGAACCAAAATCAATAATAAATTCTCCACCATAAACAACATATCCATCAGGTGTCCAGATAGCAACACCAACACTTCCTGGAATAGAATGTGTTTCAGGGAAGAATTCTACTGGAATACCTGCAATCTTAATAGAATCATCACGTCTTACACGAATCAATTCCATATGAAGATTCTTTTTCTGATGTCTCTGATAATGATCAATCATCATTTCAATTAAATCGGCTGTTAAACTAGGTGCATAGACAGGAACACCCTGAACTGCATTCAATAAGTAAGGAAGTGCAGCCATTACATCATTATGTGCATGTGTAATAATAATAGCAACAATATCCTTCTTTCTTTCAATTAAATAGTCAAAACTTGGAATGATAATATCAACACCAAGTTTATCCAAATCTGGGAAACGATAACCAGCATCAATGATGAAGATCTTTCCATTAACTTCTATACTGTACATACTCTTGCCTACTTCGGCCTGACCACCTAGAGGCATGATTTTAACATTATTGTGTTTCATAATACTCCTTTCAATATGTTCAACCTATCACATTTAATATATTTTAGCATATCTTTCTACTCTTCTCAAATAGAAGCCGTTATAATGAAGCAGGAGGTTTTTATGGTACACATCATTTTTCTTACAATACTTGCCTATTTTGCGACAAGACTCAGTCCAATACGCAATAATCTATCGGGTGTCATGAGCATGGCACACTATCATTATCCAATGCAGTGCTTCTTTTTTGTGTTTTTGATATATTACTGGTATCAGCTCTATAAGATAACCAAACGCAAAGCACTTGTCCATATATCAGGGATATGTCTTATAATCAGCTTATTTATGCCCTTTAAAAGATCAAGTCATGATTTCTTTTCAGAATGTCACACTTATGCTGGTTTTATTGGAATCGTATTTGTAGTCATCACTCTCGCAATGATTCTCTATGACCTACATCAAACCAATACATACTTAGCTTATAAATTATTACAGCTGTTGATGTCATTATGTATCATGTTAACGTCTGTACTATGCTTTCTCGCAGATATTACAGGTCTTTTTGAATGGCTTGCCTTTTTGTCCTTTATCATCTTTTTAGAGGCTTATAAACGCTCTATTTGATGTTATCTTTTAGATAAGCAGCACTTGGATGTTTTTCATCATAATAGACAGCGACTTCCTGCCCTACTCTTAAAGTACCTAATACTGGTACTTTTCTTTTTGACTTAAACAAAAATAATTGTTTTGCTGGTTTTAAAACAGCTTTTTCTTTAAAGGCATATACATGATGATCCACCACATATCTTACTGTTAATGTAATTGTTTGACCTGTATTTACTATATTAATGATTGAACCAGTTGTTTCTGTCATACTAATCACCCTGCTTTCGTAGGTATTATAGCACGATTTGACTGATTGTTTTTAGTATAAGATACATTTTTTAATAAGGGACTTTCATTATTCTCAAACATCTTTTTAATAATATCTTCTCTGATATTACATTCATCTAGCATTTCAGTGTTTTTAATCAAAATTGCAGCACTCTTAACCGGAATAGATACCAGCTGAGCGAGTTCCTTTTGACTTACTCTGCGTTTACTTGTCAAACATAAATATAATCCTAATATAAGTGAATTTGGATTATCTAGACATTCAGAAAAAACAGTATGTGCGAGTAGATCTTCTTTATGACCACATTTTGCACATATGAAGCATCTGTTTTCCTGATCATATATATAATGAGAACTGCCACATTCCTCACAATGATAGCCTTCTGGCCACTTAATATTATAAAAGAAACGAATTCCGGCAAGGGAATCATTCATATAAATATTCATCAAACGATATAAAGAGTGTTCATTTTTTAACATATTCATCACCAATTCCTTTCTACATCTATGATTATAAAGGATTTTAATAAATATTTCTCGTAAGATAACACTCATAATGCCTATAATAAGGTGTTATAAATAAATTCTTTTTAAAATAATGCACAAAAAACCTCGGATAAACCGAGGTAGTTGTTAGATGGCGTCCACGAGGGGATTCGAACCCATGACCGCACGCTTAGAAGGCGTGTGCTCTATCCAGCTGAGCTACGTAGACATTTCTCTTGACTGCTCATGTATAATAACATGCCAAGAGATGCAATGCAAGCCTTTTTTTACATAAAAATACTTGTATTTTCTTCAAAATTAAGAAACACATGGTTTATTCAATGTTTTTTGAATATTATAAATCATGAAATTCTGGAAGCATTTGACTATAAGTACAATATTGTTTAAAGCCGAGTTCTTTTAGTTCTTTTTTTGTATCCTCTATATAAGCACCTAAATGATCTTCTTGATGACTATCACTGCCGATTGTAATAATTGTACCACCTAGTTTTAAATATAACTTTAAGATATCTCTAGAAGGTGTCAGATCACCTATCTCATAACGTACAGAAGAAGTGTTGATTTCAATTCCTTTGCCATCTTTTATGACTGTCTCAAGAATTTGCGTAATCATTTCTTTATGGTTATTAAAGCTGTCATAACCATCATGATCATCATAACGTTTAATAAGATCCATGTGACCTAGAACACTATAATCATGATAGAGATTCACGACATCATATAACTCCTGATAATATCTTTCATAATATTCTTTTTCTGTTCTTCCCTTTTGGTAATCTCCTGTCCAGAATTCCAGATCATCTACCTGATGAATAGAAAGAATAATAAAATCAAAAGGATATTGTTTAAATAGAGCGTTATATTTTGGAATGGTATGTACTTGAATACCAAATTCCAATCCAAACTTTAAAGTCATCTGGTCTTTATATTTCTCTTTTAAGTATAGATATTCCTTATAATATTCAGGATAATCAACATTAGAAATTGGCTGACCATTAAGATATACGGGACCAAGAGGATCATCTACATCTCTTTTGATTCCATAATCAACATGATCAGTAAAACATAATTCATTTATTCCTTTTTTAATACCATCCTTAATAACATCTTCCATTTTATACACTGAGTCATCACTATAGATAGTATGTACATGATAATCACACAACATAAGATTCACCTCAGTTTTATATTATCATAAAAAAAGGATGTATAAACATCCTCTTATTAAGAAATTCTTCCATCTTTCATTTCATAAACAGTATCTGCAATATTCATTGTAGAAACTCTATGAGAAACGAGTACGATTGTTTTTTCTTCTGAAGATTCCTTTAATGATTTCAAGATAATCCCCTCATTAAGTGAATCAAGGTTTGAAGTGGGTTCATCCATAAGAATCATCGGTGCATCATGTAAGAAAGCACGAGCAATGCCGATTCTCTGTTTTTCTCCACCTGATAATGTATCCCCTAATTCCCCTACTTCTGTATCATATCCTTTTGGTAAGGTCATAATAAAATCATGAATAGAAGCTTTCTTGGCTGCTTCCATAATTTCTTCACGTGTTGCCTTTGGTTTTGCGATGGCGATATTATTCGCAATTGAATCATGGAAGAGATGTGTTTCCTGAGTGACATAACTTTCCATGTCACGAAGATGTTTGGTAGGAATCTGCTTGATGTCTTCTTCATCTACTGTAATGGCTCCTTGATTGACATCCCAGAAGCGCATGAGTAATTTAAGTAAAGTAGATTTACCAGAACCACTGACGCCATGGATACCTGTAATCTTTCCTGGTTCGAGCTTTAACGAATAGTCATCAAGAATTGTTTTATCATCATATGAGAAAGTGACATGATCTATTTGTGCGCCCTTAAATGAATCACTCATTTCTTGATCACCTTCTACTTCTTCAACTAAAGGCTGTTCTTCAAGTAATGATAATACACGTTCACCACTTGCAAGAGTCTGATTCAGGTTATTAGATAGACTAGACAAAGCAACAACAGGCCCAAAAGATCCCATCATTGATAGAGTACATGTAATAATACCCTCAAAACCTAATTGATGGTTTAGATAAAGCGACAATGTTAAGAAAAGCATTCCAAATGAAGCAAGTAAGATAACCATATTTGTGATAGAACGCTGTGCCCCTTCTCTAAAGCTTAAATATTCTTGCTGATCAGCAAGCTCCTGAGAACGTCTAATAAGTTCTTTTTTTCTTTCTTCTCCCTGCCCATACTGGATGGTTTCATCTAAACCACGTAGTGAATCTAATACAAAACTATTTAATTCACCAAAACGAGTTCGAAAAGCCATTCCTTCCTCACTCCCTAATTTACCATTAATAATAGGAATAACAACGCCCACAATAATATAAGCCACCAAAGCAAGTAATCCTGCAAGAATATGATAATGACTAATAAAGACTACCATGATTAAAGAAGTCAACAAAGCAATCGCAATTGGTGAAATAGTATGTGCATAAAATACTTCAAGTAATTCTATATCTGTTGTAATGATGGAAATAAGATTTCCTTTATCACGGGATTCCAATTTTGCAGGGCAGAGCTTCTGTAATGCTTCAAAGACCTTATGACGAATGATAGCCAATAATCTAAAGGCAATATAATGGTTGCAGTACTGTTCAAGGTAATGAAGAATACCACGTAATAAAGCGATGACAATCATAATAGTCATGATTGTTTGAACAGGCATATAGACAAGTCTAGTATTTTTCATTCGAAAGAATAACTGTGGAATGAGTCCATGAGCAAGCACCTGTCCAGCAAGAATAGTCAGGAAGATGGCACATAGATAACCGATTGTACCTAGAAGAATCGCAGATATCATAAAAATAAGAAGTGGTTTAACTAAGCCAATCAGCTGACCCATGATTTGAATAGCACTCCTACGTTTTGTTTGATTCATTATAGAGTTCCTTCCTTTCCATAGTTTTCTAAAGCCATCTGGCTTTCATAAAGATGATGATAGGCACCATTTTGTTTCATCAACTCTTCATGTGTACCACTTTCTTTGATTGATCCATCCTGCAAGAAATAGATCATATCACTCTTTACTACATTTGCCAAACGATGAGAAATAAGCAGTACTGTTTTTGTTTTTGCTAATTCATGAATGACATTCATGATCAGTTCTTCACTTTCAATATCGATATTAGAAGCGGCTTCATCAAAAATATAAATAGAGGCATCCTTCTTAAGTAAAGCACGCGCAATAGCGAGTCTTTGACACTGACCACCAGATAAGTTAGATGCTTTCTCTAATAGCTTTGTGTTTATACCATCCTGAGTGTTGAGAAAACCTAAAAGATTGACTTTTTCAAGCACTTCTTCCATCTCTTCTTGAGTGGCATCAGGACAGGCCATACGCAAATTCTCTTCTATTGTTCCCTTGAATAAATAGCTGCTATGTTTGACTAAGACAACATGCTTCATTAGGTTCTCTTCGTTGATATCCTTTAAAGGTATATCACTGATTGTGATTTCACCTTTATAGCCTTTATTCTTCCCTGCAAGAATACCTGCAATTGTACTCTTGCCACAACCAGATTCTCCTACAAGAGAAATAAATGTACCTTGAGGTAATGTCATATCAATCCCTTTTAAAATATCTCTATCTTCGTCATATGAGAAATGCACATCATTGAATACGATATTTAATTCACTTTCAGATAATACTTCTGTTCCTGCACTTGTTTCTGGTAAATCAAGAATCTTGAAGATCTTATCACTGGCTGCCATCCCATTCATTGCAATATGGAAGAATGAACCAAGTAATCTTAACGGGAGGAAGAACTCACTGGCTAGAAGGATGATGCAGAGAGTTCCTTGCATATTGATTTCTCCATGAAGATATTCTGATAAGGCAATGATCATACCGACTGCTGCTCCACCATACGCAACAATATCCATGACGCTTATAGAATTAAGCTGCATTGTGAGAACCTTCATCGTGATCTTACGGAACTTCTCAGATTCCTGGTCCATTTCTTTAGCCTTCAGCTTATCTGCTTGATAGATTTTAAGAGTTGTCAAACCCTGTAGGTTTTCTAGGAATGAATCACCGAGTCCGGTATAGGTAGACCAGTAATTGCTTAATAGTTTTTTCGCAAACTTCTGTACAGCGACAATGGACATAGGAATAAGAGGAACACAGATTAATAGAATAATACTTGCTTTGAAGTTCACACGACATAGAATAATAAATAATGTAATAGGTGCAAGTAAGCTATAAAATAACTGTGGGAGATACTTGCCAAAATACGTTTCTAGCTGTTCTACCCCTTCTGTAGAAACTTGCACTATTTCAGATGAAGAGACGTGTTCACTATAAGAAGCACCAAGTTTAAGCATCTTATCATAAATCTTTTCTCTTAATATACGTTTTACATCAACACTTGCTAGATAAGACGTACGGGCACTCATACGTTCACATGTATAGCGAATGACGATGATTCCAAGTAATAATATAAATGTAGTTTTAAGGTGACTCATAGTAAGAGTGTTTTCTAATACATATCCTAATAAATCCGCAATAGTAAAGACTGCAGTGACTTGTGCAAGTAAAGCAATCCATTGCCAGAAGACTGTATAGGCTATATATTTCTTAGAGTGAGACAATAGTTTTATAAGTCTGGTTTTAATCATTTTAATATCCTTTCTTTTATTGTGCATAGCATATGCCATAAGGCTGTTTTGGGATCATAGATCAGCATTCTAGGACCGCTATAACGCATCACCTGTCTGATTCTTTCTCTCATTTCAGGCTTATAACAATGCACCTTACAGTGTGCACAGAATGTCTTTTCTTCCATAAATGGACATCTTCGACTACGTGCTTTCGCATAATCAAGTAATTCCTGACATTCAGGACATAGCTTACTCGTATGATGGTTCTTTTCACAATAAAGATGAATCATCTTTTCAATGGTCTGTTGCTCTTTAATTCTTTTCTTTTCGACTTTATTCATTGACTGCACCTTCCTTGTTTATAGTTTTAATGCGAATAAAGAAATATAAAATATGAAAGATCCATACAATAACTATACATAGTCTACCTATAGGAACATTTTTCATACATATAAATCCAATTAACATGACAACTGTTACCATCCCCATAATCTTGCATTTTGTCATTAGTGTCATGGATCTGTTTTTAACAAAGCTAGTAAGATGCTTCTTATAGAGTTTTGTATGCATAAACCAGTTATGCAGCGTTTCCGAACTTTTTGCAAAACAGTATACTGTCGCTATATAAAAAGGAACAGTGGGAAGTATAGGAAGAACAATTCCTATAGTACCAAGAAATAAGCTAATAAAGCCTAATAGTATCCAAATGTATTTCATTGTCATCTCCTTATTTAGTCTTAACTAATATTTGTTAGTTACGTCAAACTGACGATATTATATGTGAAAATAATTAATTATGTCAACACTTATAATTATGTAAAAAAATACTTGCATTACATGAAAAGTCATGATATTATACTTGAGCAGTCAAAAAGAAATGTCTACGTAGCTCAGCTGGATAGAGCACACGCCTTCTAAGCGTGCGGTCATGGGTTCGAATCCCCTCGTGGACGCCATCTGAAAATAACCTCGGATTAACCGGGGTTTTTATTTTGATAAAACCTATATAAAGGTTTTAAATCATATTTCTTTCATTTTTTTAAGTTTTAAGTATTGCATAATGTTGTATTGTATGGTAATATGAATGAGCAGTCGGAAATCAAATGTCTACGTAGCTCAGCTGGATAGAGCACACGCCTTCTAAGCGTGCGGTCAT
>JAFEHB010000020.1_pt1 | contig 49049 bp, 38 predicted proteins | sample 9267121 | NCBI WGS metagenome assembly JAFEHB01 (sample SAMN17103336, study PRJNA684904) | human gut metagenome | isolation source: diarrhea sample from child under the age of five | host: Homo sapiens | place: South Africa: Mafikeng, Mafikeng Provincial Hospital | collected 2019-09 | reverse complement strand
ACCGTCAGGGGTTCGAACCCTGGGCCTTGGGATTAAAAGTCCCCTGCTCTGCCAGCTGAGCTAACGGTCCGCGTTTGGCATTGTACCACGCTTAGGCGCTATGATCGCGTTATTCCCAGCTCCATTGGCCGTTCACGAATACCGGAACCTCCGTGCCATCGGCGCAGATTCCCATAATGTCCAGATCATCGGTACCAATCATGAAATCGACGTGTGTAGCAGATGTATTGACACCGCGACGGCGCAGCTCGTCTTGATCCATCTCGTAACCACCCTCGTAGCACTCCGGGAAACCAATTCCCAAAGCAAGATGGCAGCTGGCGTTTTCGTCGTACAGCGTGTCGTAAAACAGCGTGTTGCTCTGACGAATGGGCGTATTCTTTGAGATCAAGGCAACTTCTCCCAAGCGATGAGCGCCCTCATCGGTCTCAATGATGCTCGCAAGCGTATCGCGGCCCACTGCAGCGTCGAAATCGACCACGCGGCCGCCCTCAAAGCGCATCCAGAAGTTCTCGACCTTATTGCCATGGCGAACAAGCGGCATAGCAGAATACACCACGCCATCCACGCGCTCGCAGTCCGGAGAGGTGAAGACCTCCTCGGTGGGTATATTCGGGAAGAACGGGTGGCCCTGCGGGGTCTCACCACGACCGCCGGCCCACAGGTGGCGATCGGTCATTCCAACAACCAGGTCGGTGCCGTTTTCGGCCGTATAGTGCAGCGCGTCAAAGTGATGCTCGTTGAGGAAGCGCAGGTTTTTATCGAACGTTGCGTCATGAAGCTCCCAATCGCTCTCGGGATCGGCACCGTCGGCGCGGGCGGTGGAAAGAATCGCTTTCCACAGAAGGTAGACCGCCACTTCATCGTCAGCGCCGGGGAAGACATGCTGTGCCCAGGCAACAACGGGAGCACCTGCGATACACCAAGGGTTGATGTTGAAATCCAGACCGCGACGATACTCGCGGCACTGCGTGTTGCGTGCGCGAGCGGCAGCCGCAGGCTTCGCGGGATCGATTCCACGCAAAGCCTCGGGGTCTGTACCCTCAACAAAAATGAAGCATGCGCCATCGCGCGCGAGAGAATTCAACTGTTCGCGTTGCCACTGCGGCACCTGCTCAAAATACGCCTCGTCAACGTTCTCGTACGTCAGACGCTGCACGGCATCGTCATGCCAAAGCATGGTTACATGGCTGGCGCCGGCTGCATAGGCCTGTGCTACCAAAAGACGCGCGAATTCCGCGCACTCTACCGGAGCATTGACAACAACCTCCTGCCCCGCGCGAACATTCACGCCCTTGCGTACGATCAGTCGTGCATAACGCTCGATGGTCGGACGCAGCGCAATCATCCCCGCGCGTGCATCGGCCGCCGTCAACCCGTATGATTTCATATCTACTCCTTGGATTCTCAAAACAAGGGCACGCCGCACTGCTGCACGACGCGCCCATATGATACCAACCTTATATCAGGCTCGGCTATTTCTTCTTGCTCTCGCGCTTTGCCTTCTTGGCGTCACGCTCAGCCGCGTCCTTCTCGATCAAATTATTCAAACGCTTCTCGGTAAGACCCTCGGCCTTGCTACGACATGCGTTGCGGATAGGACGGATGCGTACCAGGTCGTAGATAAACGCACCAAGGATGCACGCATACGCGATAACGATACCGACGATCTGAATCGTCTGCATCTCCTGGCCCCTCGTGGTGCCGATCATGAGCCACACGATGGCGATAGCAACGAGACCGGCTGCGAGCAGTACCCAGAAGAACTTACGGCGACGAGAATAATCCTCGTCCTTGCGCATCAATGCGTTGGAGGCTGCATAGAGACGGTCCTCCTGCAGGCGCTCAGCCTGCTTGCGGGCGCGCTTCTCTTCCTTGCTCAAGCCGGTGAGGCTCTCGCCGCGCTCGGCCTGCTTGCGCTTTTCCTTCGAGCTAGCGGGCACGACACGCACCGAGCTCGCAGCAGAGCGAGCGGGCTTTGCCGAAGCGGCAGATTTACGCATAAAGCCGGGCTTGGCGTCCGGATTGGTGTTACGTTCGTTCTGGGGACTACGGGTGCTCACTTACGCGTTCTCCTTCATGGGCTTAAATTCTTCACCCGTGATAGCCTGGAAAGCCTCACGGTAGCGCTGGGTCGTTCCCTCAAGCACCTCTTCGGGAAGGTGCGGGGGCTCGCCGGTCATATCCCAATTGGCACGGAGCCAATTGCGCAGATACTGCTTGTCAAAGCTCGACTGAACCTTGCCCTCCTCATAGGAGTCGGCGGGCCAGAAGCGGCTGGAGTCGGGAGTCATGCACTCATCGATGAGGGTAACCTTGCCATCGATGATGCCGAACTCGAACTTGGTGTCGGCAATAATCACGCCGCGGGTCGCCGCGTACTCGGCAGCAGCGGTGTAGATCTTCAAAGAGTAGTCGCGCAGCTGAGAGGCGATATCGGAGCCCACCAGGTCAACGCACTGCTCGTAGGAGATGTTCTCGTCATGGTCGCCAATAGCCGCCTTGGTAGAGGGCGTGAACAAAGGCTCGGGAAGCTTAGAGGCCTCGGTAAGGCCAGCGGGCAGCTTGATGCCGCATACAGTGCCGTCCTGGTCGTAGGTTTTTTTGCCAGAGCCGGTCAGATAGCCGCGCACGATGCACTCGACAAGAATCGGCTCGGCCTTGCGCACCAGCATGGCGCGGCCGTACAGATAATCACGATACTGAGCGAACTCCTCGGGGAAATCTGCCGGGTCGATGCTCACCATGTGGTTGGGCAGGATATCGGAAAACTTGTCGAACCAGAATTTGGAAATACGGTTCAGAACCTCACCCTTAAAGGGAATCTCATCGGGCAGGATAAAATCGAAAGCGGAGATACGGTCGGTAGCAACCATCAACAGGTTGTCACCGGCATCATAGATATCGCGAACCTTGCCGCGGGAATCGGGACGAAGATCCATCGTGCTCACGAAAGTCAACTCCTCAAGTAGGCTTTATTGGAATACGGCGGCATCGGACTAAGCCTTGAGCCGCAGCTAACGCTCTATTGTAGTAGAAGAGGGCTGCTGCTGTTGCTCACGCGGCAAATGAATCGTAAAAGTCGTACCCTTTTCAAGTTCCGACTCCACCGAAATGAATCCATGGTGACGCTCGACAATCTGTTTGGTCACGGCAAGGCCCACGCCCAAGCCGCCCGCTTCACGGGCACGGCTAGCATCGGCGCGCCAAAAACGACCAAAGATGCGTGACAGATCCTCTTTGGCAATGCCAATACCGGTATCCGACACCGAGATCGTCAGATGCTTTCGATCGAGGCCCACGGTCACGATCACCCAGCCCCCTTCGGGCGTGTAGCGCATGGCGTTACTCATGAGGTTAATCACGCACTGCGTGATCATGTCGGGATCAACCTTGATAAAGGGCATCTTGCCCTGCGTCTCGTCCGCAAATCGCAAGCGCAGGTCGCGCTCGTGGAACAGGGGCTCTTGCGCGTTGACGATCCCACGCACCAGTTCGACCATATCGACAGCCTCGATGTTCATGGGCGCTGTATGGTTTTCCATGCGCGAAAGGTCAAGCATCTGCTGCACAAGGCGCGCCAGACGGCGCGTCTCGGACGCAACCGTCTCAAGATGCTCGTTATCCGTAGGATACACGCCATCTTGCATAGCCTCGACGGTAGCAAGCATCGCCATCAGTGGCGTGCGAAGCTCGTGGGCAACGTCGGAGGTCAGACGGCGCTCATGCTTGAGGTCCTTCTCAAGCGAAGTGGCCATCTCGTCAAACGTCTCACCCAGCTGATCGATCTCGTCGTCGCCACGCATATTAGTACGCGCGGACAGATCGCCATCGCGAATCTGTTTCGCCGTTCCGGTGATGCGACGAATGGGGTTCGTGAGCATGCGGGATACAAATAGGCCGATCATGACAGAAATGGCAACAGCGATCGCCGCGGCCAAGAACATGGCGTCGATCGTCTTCTCTCTAAAGGCAGTATCGGTCTTAGTGAGCAGCACATCGCTGCCCAGGACCCACAGGCGAACCTTGCCCACTACCTTACCATCAGAAGTGGTAATGGGTTCGGTGATAGCCCCCTCCTCATCGGTAGGAGCGGTGGAGATCAGACCATGGCGGTCGAATTTGGTCTTTGGCTCGTCCTTTTCTGCAGCGGTTGCGGAACCCCCCGCCGACGCTGCAGCCGCTTGCCCAGCAGACCCTTGATCGGTAGCGACAACAGCGCTCTCTTCAGCGGACCCCGTATCCGGTACGGGTTCGGCCTCGGATTTCTTCACGTCGGCGGCAACCGATGCACCCGGCCACGTATCGTCGTAAAGAATGGTCCCCTCGGCATCGAGGACCTGCAGGCCGATGTCATCGGATATCGAGCTCGATTGCGCAATGGCATACAGCGTGTCGACGGTCCACTCGCCATCTTGCTCATAGCTGTCGGCGAGCTTCTCGCTCGTCAGCTTGGCGAGGTCGACCACGTTGGCGCGCGTATACTCAGAAAAAGCGCTGCCCCACACCACCATGATGACGCACACTAGCACGAGCACCGTCATCAGCGATGTGAGAGCAAAGGAAAGCGCCATGCGAGAGCCGTAGCTCAGGCCCGAGCGCGAATCGGAACGAGGCGTATTCCAGCTTGCGCGGGAATTCGCCTCGTTATCTGACTTATGTTTTTGTCCAGTGACGATATGAGCGGGAAGCATTACTTCTGAGTGCCCTCGTCTGCCTTGGCCTGCGGAGCCTCAAAGCGATAGCCCACGCCATGCACGGTGTAGAGCCACTTGGGCTTCTTGGGATCATCGCCCAGCTTGGCGCGCAGGTTCTTGACATGACTGTCGATTGTGCGCTCATAGCCCTCGAAGTCGTAGCCCAAAACCTTCTCGACAAGCTCCATGCGGTTATACACGCGACCGGGATGACGAGCCAGGGTGGTGAGCAGCTTGAACTCAGAAGCGGTGAGGTCGACCTCTTTGTTCTCGACCAAAATCTTATGACCGGAAATATCGATGACCAGATCGCCAAAATCGAGAACCTCAACCTGCGGCTCATCGGCGATGTGCGTACGACGGAAGAGGGCACGCACGCGAGCGACAAGCTCACGCGGCGAGAACGGTTTAATCAAATAGTCGTCTGCACCAAGCTCGAGGCCGATGATACGGTCCTCAACCTCGCCCTTCGCGGTAAGCATGATGATGGGCACGTCGGAGGTGTCACGAATGGCACGACACACGCGCTCGCCCGAAAGCTTGGGAAGCATGAGGTCCAGCACGATCAGGTCAAACTGGTGCTTCTCAAACTCCTCAACAGCGGACTGACCGTCACCGACGCCGACGACCCAATAGCCCTCGCGCTCGAGGTATGCAGCGACAGCATCGCGAATGGCCTTCTCGTCCTCGACCAGAAGGATCTTCCTTGCATCTGAAGCCATATCAGGCCTCCTTGTCTCAAAGTCCGTAAACTACGTTATTTTAACGCACAAAACGCGTTTGCGTTTCGCTCATGTGTCAACGCCGTCCGTTGTTGGGGCAGCGGTAGCATCTGGAGTACATTGTTCCCAGATTCTCAAATTTCTTCCAGGAGATGTCATGGCTCTTCACATTCGTCCGGCACAGGCCTCTGACGCTGCCGATTTGCTAGCAATCTATGCTCCATATGTTCGCGAAACCACGGTCACATTCGAGTTTGATGTCCCCAGTGTCAAAGAATTCGCAGTACGCATCGAGCAGGCGCAAAAACGCTACGCTTACCTAGTTCTTGAGAAAACAGATGGGGATGAGTCAAAACGCCGTGCCGTTGGATATGCCTACTACGGCGCGTTCAAAAGTCGTCCCGCATACCAGTGGTCGGCCGAGACTTCCATCTATCTTGCCGAGAAAGAGCGCGGGCATGGAGCCGGCTCCATTTTACTCAACGCCCTGGAATCTTGCATGGCAGCTCAAGGCATTACCAACAGCGAAGCATGCATAACCGGCGAAAACGATTCTTCGGTCGAATTCCATCGCAGGCACGGATACGAGGAACGGGCGCGCTTCATCAAATGCGCCAACAAGTTTGACCGATGGCTCGATGTGGTGTGGATGGAAAAATACGTAGGGCTGCATGGCGAGAATCCTCAGCCCATACAGCCCCTTGATAACCTTGAACTCATGCGAATCGTCGATTTGGCAAACGAACGCCTAAACAAACGCTAGCTATAACAAAAACACGCGCACGCACACGCTCTCGGGAATACCCTGGGCATCCTTAATGGTGGCGAAGGTAACCAAATTGTCTGTGACGCCCTCGCTTGCGGGGTAGTCGCCGTAATCGAGGGAACGATCGGGGCACGCCACCACCGAGTACTTCTGAGCGTCGGTATCGACAACGCATGTCGAGGAGCGCGTCTTCAGACAAAAACGCGTGCCCTTGCCGCACACACCCGCCGCGGGCTCGCGTGAAATGTAAACGAAAGGACCTCCCTCGCGCCCGATAAACGTCCCCATGTTGCCAAGCCTACCGGCGCCGTCATAGCTCGCTTCGATAGCGAAGGCAAACACGTCGTTCAGATAAGCGGCCTCGAAAGGACGAACCCCCGCCGGCAGCACGAGCTGGTCGATTTGTCCATGGGAAGAATCGGCAAGATTCAGCGCCGTTATACCGTAATAGGTTCCCTCATCCTCATGCACGCGTGGCGAAATGGTAAGGGTGTCGTTTGACACCCGTGGATGGGTAGCAAAGCGGCCAGGCGAGGTGTAGAGCGTGGTCTTGCTGCCATCGATCAGATTCCACTGATAGCACTTACTGGAAGATGCGCTCTTTGATCCAGAGGAATTGGGCATCTTCTGCCAGATTACGCACGCGCCATACGGCGAAAACATCGGAGGTTCCCAATCGCCATTGCCGTGGTCGATCTTTTGCGGATCGCCAGAGACCTGGCCCTTGGCAAAAGCCTGAGCATACAAAGACCAGGCAAACGAAGAGTAGTTGATCTCTACCCAGCAGAACACCCCCGTGCCCACGCGCACGTCGTAAAACTCGTAGCCCGCGCCCAAAACCGGCTTGGACCGAAGCGTGACAGGAGATCCAGACGAAAGCGAGAACACGCCAATCGAATTGGGCGTGGCAGCGGACTCGGGCGCAAACATGGCGGCAGACCAAGAGCCCTGGCTGTAAAAAGGAACGGTTCCCACAGGGAGGTTCCAGGTGTACGCAGCGGTAAGGGTTGTGCCTACGCTCTCGTACTCATCCAGTGCATCGACGATCTTTGAATCATCGGTGAGCACCTGAGGCTCACCCGTGGCGCCCTTCGACTTGGTGCCCTTATCCTTTTTTCCGCTGCAGGCAGAAAGCAGGGTCGCGGCGGCCGCAGCCATGCCGCCGCCAAGAAACCCTCTTCGGCTTATGCCCGATTTGCTCATTAAGCTCATGCGTTCGCCTTGGCAACAGCCTCTTTAAGCGCCAAGGCCATTTGGTCAGCACAAGATGTTAGGCGCGGACCACAGGTGTTGCCAGTAAGGAGATCGACGATCTGCTGAACCGGCTGGCCCTCGACGAGCTTTGAGATTGCCTTGAGGTTGCCGCTGCAGCCGCCCGTGAACTCGATATGCTCGACGGTCTGGGCGTCATCGGAAACGGCAACGTGAATGTTGCGCGAGCAAACGCCGTGCGGTGTGAAGTCGAACTCGATCATGATGTGTTCTCCCCTCGTTGTTCTTCACTCTTATCTACGCGTTCGTTGGTTGTACCCCATTGTAAAGGCGCGCACGCATTTATGGCGATATCAGGGGTTCGACACAAAGCCGCTGCGTACAAACCTTTACGTAAGGAACTGTACGCAGCGGCTCCGCAGTCGTCTTTAGAGAGAATCTTTACGCGAAATCCAGCTCCCGCAGGCGATCGAACACCACGTCGATACGCGTGAGGAAATCCCAAGGATCAAAGATCTCATCGAGGGTCTCCTGGCTAACGGTGCAGCGAGGATCTGCCTCGAGGCGCTCCTTGAAGGTGGGGCCGCTCACGCAATCCTGCACCTCGTGCCACGTAGCCATAGCGTTCTCCTGCACGATGGCATACGCGTCCTCGCGCGTAATGCCCGTATCGACCAAGGCAAGCAGAACCTTCGAAGAGAAGATAAGGCCACGCGTCTTGTTGAGGTTGGCCATCATGCGGTTGGGATACAGCTGCAGGCCGTCAATCACGCGAATGAGGCACTGGAACATATGGTCAAGGGCGATGAAGGAATCGGCCTGGGCCACACGCTCGGCGGAGGAGTGCGAGATATCGCGCTCGTGCCAAAGGGCAACGTTGTCAAAGGCAACCTGTGCGTTTGCCTTCACCACGCGCGAAAGGCCGCAGACTTTCTCCATGGTGATGGGATTGCGCTTATGGGGCATAGCGGAACTGCCCTTCTGACCCTTGCGAAACGGCTCTTCGGCCTCGAGGGTATCGGTCTTTTGCAGGTTGCGGACCTCGGTTGCGATACGCTCGCAGGTGGCTGCGGTAGTGGCAAGAACACCGGCGAGATACGCATGGTGGTCACGGGAGATAACCTGCGTGGACAGCGGATCGTGAACCAGCCCCAGGTTCTTGCAGACGTACTCCTCGACAAACGGGTCGATGGAGCTGTAGGTTCCCACCGCACCGGAAATGGCGCCAAAGGCCACGTTCTTACGAGCATCCTTCAGGCGGTCAAGATCGCGTTTGAGCTCCCATGCCCAAGAGCCAAACTTCATACCAAAGGTCATGGGCTCAGCATGGATACCGTGAGTGCGGCCGGCGCAGAGGGTGTCGCGCTCCTCAAAGGCGCGACGCTTGCAGATCTCACCGAGCTTCTGGACATCCTCGATAATAAGATCGCAGGCCTGGGTGAGCTGATAGCAAAGCGCTGTATCGCCCAAGTCGGAGCTGGTCATGCCGTAATGGACCCAACGGCTGGGCTTAGGGGCATCGGCCGGGACATCGGCGTCGATGTACTCCTTCATGTTGGTAAGGAAGGCGATAACGTCGTGGCGTGTGACCTCTTCGATCTCGTCGACCTTGGCCTTCTCGAAGTTGGCGTGATCGCGAATCCACTTGGCCTCGTCTTTGGTGATGCCGATCTTGCCGAGCTCTGCCTGAGCCTCGCAGGCCAGAACCTCGATCTCCTGCCAGACGGCGTACTTATTCTCCAGCGAGAAGATATGGCCCATCTCGGGACGGGTATAGCGGTCGATCATTGCGGCTCCTTTTTGGTTATTGGCACGTAACGCACATATTGTACGACGTAGACGCAAAAAGGCTGACGCGCTCTATAAAAACGCCCGAAGAGCAATGCGAGCACAGATATGGCGCTTTGGCCCGAAAGCGTCGGAGAGTGTACGATACCAACATCCGCATGCCGAGCAAGCGGCTCGGGTTCAGGATGCAACATGGGATCCGTCGTCCAGCAGTGTTGCACTTTCTCTGGGAATTCAAGCCCCGTTCCCCGCATGCGATAACGTAATAGAAAACATGCCTTGCATGATACCGAGGTCAAAAGTCGGTTAAGGGACACCGAAAGAGCGAGTATGACAAAAAACACCGCAAACTATGGCAACGACAGCATCCGCCAGCTTAAGGATGAAGAGCGTGTGCGCCTGCGCCCCGCTGTCATCTTTGGATCGGACGGCCTCGACGGCTGCGCACACGCTGCCTTCGAGATTTTGTCCAACGCGGTCGACGAGGCCCGCCAGGGCTTTGGCAAGCTCATCACCCTTACCGCCTTTCGTGATGGATCGATCCAGGTAGAAGACAACGGCCGTGGCTGCCCGCTCGACTGGAACCCTTCCGAGAAGCGCTTTAACTGGGAACTCGTCTTCTGCGAGCTCTATGCTGGCGGCAAGTACAACAACAACGAAGGCGGCGACTACGACTTCTCGCTCGGCACCAACGGCTTGGGCTCCTGCGCAACCCAATATGCCTCCGAATACATGGACGTCACGGTCTGGCGCGACGGCAACAAGTACTCCTTGCACTTCAAGAAAGGCAAGGTTGTAGGAACCAAGAAGAAAGCGCTTAAGGTCGAACCCACCGACGAAGAGCGCACCGGTACCACTATCAAATGGCGTCCGGACCTCGAGGTCTTTACCTCGATCGACATCCCCCACGAGTGGTACCGGGAGACCATGCGCCGCCAGGCCGTGGTCAACGCCAACGTGACCTTCTGCCTGCGCATCGAGGGCGACGATGGTGAGTTTTCCGAAGAGGATTTTTGCTATCCCAAGGGCATCGAGGACTACGTGCTCGAGAAGGTCGGTACCGGCTATCTCACCGAGCCCTTCTTTATCGAGGCGGATCGCCGCGGCCGCGACCGTGAGGACCTGCCCGACTACAACGTGAAGATCACGGCGTGCCTGTGCTTCTCCCGCACCTTCCAGATGCAGGAGTACTACCACAACTCGTCATGGCTCGAAAACGGCGGTTCGCCCGAGAAGGCGGCCCGTAGCGCCCTGACCAGCGCAATCGACACCTATATTAAGCAACAGGGCAAGTACAACAAAAACGAGAGCGGCATCAAGTGGCAAGACGTCCAGGACTGCCTGGTACTCGTGACCAACTGCTTCTCCACCCAGACGTCTTACGAAAACCAGACCAAGAAGGCCATCAACAACCGCTTTATCCAGCAGGCCATGACGGCATTTTTCAAAGAGCGACTCTCGACCTATCTGATTGAGAACAAAGATGCCGCCAACAAGATCATGGAGCAGGTGCTCATCAACAAGCGCTCCCGTGAGAATGCCGAAAAAACGCGCCAGAGCATCAAGACCAATCTGCAACAGAAGACCGACATGGCAAACCGCGTGCAGAAGTTCATCGACTGCCGTTCCAAGGACAAAACCCGCCGCGAGGTCTACATCGTAGAGGGCGACTCGGCAGCAGGCGCCATTCGCACCTCGCGCGATGCCGAGTTCCAGGGTGTCATGCCCGTCCGAGGCAAGATCCTCAACTGCCTCAAAGAGGATTATCCGCGCATCTTCAAGTCCGAGATCATCATGGACCTCATGCGCGTGCTGGGCTGCGGCGTCGAAATCAAGGACAAACGCATCAAGAACCTCGGCTCCTTCGATTTGGACAATCTTAACTGGAGCAAGGTCATCATCTGTACCGATGCCGACGTCGATGGCTACCATATCCGAACGCTCATCCTAACGATGCTCTATCGCCTGGTGCCCACGCTCATCGACGAGGGCTACGTTTATATCGCCGAGTCGCCGCTCTACGAGATCAACTGCAGGGAAAAGACCTACTTTGCCTACACCGAGCTCGAAAAGAACGGCATCTTAAAAGAAATCGGCGACCAGAAGTGCTCCATCAACCGATCAAAGGGTCTTGGTGAGAACGACCCGGACATGATGTGGCTCACGACCATGAACCCCGAGACGCGCCGCCTGATCAAGGTGGAACCCGAAGACGTCACGAAGATGGAAACCATGTTCAATCTGTTGCTGGGCAACGACGACGAGGGGCGCAAGCGCCATATCGCGCAGCACGGCAAAGAGTATCTAGACCAGCTGGACCTGCAATAAGGCACAGCGCACATCAAAACAGCCCAAGAAGAGCAACAAGAGGAAATCGTGGCAAAGAAGAAAACCAAAACCCAGCCTAAAAAGAAGCAGGTCAACGACGCCAACGTCATCGGCTTGCATTCCGAGGTCACACAGCAGCCCATCACGGAGACGCTTGAGTCCAACTACATGCCCTATGCCATGAGCACCAACGTCTCGCGTGCGTTCCCCGAAATCGACGGCTTTAAGCCCTCGCATCGCAAGCTGCTCTACACCATGTATAAGATGGGATTGCTCAAGGGCGACCGCCAAAAGAGCGCCAACATCGTGGGTCAGACCATGAAGCTCAACCCGCACGGTGACGCCGCCATCTACGAAACGATGGTGCGCTTGGCCACGGGCAACGAAGCGCTGCTCGCTCCCTTCGTGGAATCAAAAGGCAACTTTGGCAAATATTATTCGGGTGACCTGAGTTATGCCGCTTCGCGTTACACCGAGGCCAAGCTCTCTCCCATCTGCGCCGAAATCTTTAAGGATATCGATAAGGACCCGGTGGATTTTGTTGACAGCTACGACGGCGCCATGAAAGAGCCGCGCTTGCTGCCCACGACGTTCCCCAACATCCTGGTCTCGGCCAACAAGGGCATCGGCGTCGCCATGGCGTCCGACATCTGCGGTTTTAACCTCAACGAGGTCTGCTGCGCCACCATGCACTATCTCGAAGATCCTGATTGCGACCTGCTCGAGTACATGCCCATGCCCGATTTTTCGACGGGCGGCGAGATCATCTATCGCCGTGAGGAGATGGAGCGCATTATCGAGACGGGACTTGGCAGCTTCCAGATTCGCTCGCGCTGGCGCTGGATACCCGAAGAGCGCATCATCGAGGTCTACGAGATCCCCTACACCACTAAAACCGACGTCATCATCGAGCGCATCGTCAAGCTCTCCAAAGAAGGTAAGGTACGCGAGATCGCCGACATCCGTGACGAGACCGATCTTTCGGGCCTGCGCATCGCTATCGACCTCAAACGCGGCGTCGATCCGGACAAGCTCATGGCCAAACTCTATCGCTCGACCACGCTGCAGGACTCGTTCTCGTGCAACTTCAACGTGCTGGTCGACGGTTACCCGCGCGTCATAGGCGTGCGTCAAATCCTACACGAGTGGGTTGCTTGGCGCATTGAGTCGACGCGGCGCCGAGTGAGCTTTGACCTGGGCAAGAAGTCCGAGCGCCTACATCTTTTGCACGGCCTCGAGGCGATCTTGCTCGATATCGACAAGGCCATCGCCATCATCCGCGGAACCAAGCTCGAGGCCGAGGTCGTGCCCAACTTGATGCGCGGCTTTGATATCGACGAGACCCAGGCGGAGTTTGTTGCCGAAATCAAGCTCCGTAACATTAACGAGGAGTACATCCTCAACCGCACCAAGGACATCGAGAAGCTCGAAGGCGAAATTGCCGAGCTCGAGGATATCTTGTCGAGTGAAGACAACATCAAGCAGGTCATCAGCGACGAGCTCGCCGCAGTTAATAAAAAGTACGTGATGCCGCGCCGCACGGGCAGGATCGATCCTGCAGACGTCATCGAGGTGAGTTTGGAGCCGGAGGTCGAGGAATATCCGGTTACGATCATGCTCTCGCACGAAGGCTACCTCAAGAAACTAACGGATCGCGTGCTTAAGACGGGTGCCGCCCTCAAGTACAAAGACGGGGACAAGCCCTTTATCGAGTTCCCCTCCTCCAATATGCATGAGCTGCTGGTATTCACCGATAAGAGCCAGGTGTATAAATGCAAGGTTGCGTCGTTCGAGGACACCAAGTCGGCACAGCTTGGCTCGTACCTGCCCACCGATCTTGAGATGGACCCCGACGAGTCTGTAATCTGGGTGATTGATCCCGAGGATTACAAGGCAGACGTGCTGTTTGTCTTCGAGAATGGCCGCGCCGTGCGCGTCGCGCTTGCCGGTTATGTGACGAAGACCAACCGCAAGCGCCTCAAGAATGCCATCTACGGCGGCAGCAAACTGCTGTTTGCCCAGGTGCTCAAGGAAGACCGCGACCTGGCGCTCGTCTCAAACGACGGCCGCCTCATGAACTTCAACACGTCGCTGCTCAAAACCAAAACAACCACCAGCACCCAGGGCGTCCAAGCGTTCACGGCAAAGAAGAATCGTATCGTCACCGCTGTGGGCGCGGCAGAAGACTTTCTGGGAGGCGAAGCCTGGACGGAGCGATTTACCGCACAGGCCTTGCCATCTGCCGGCGCTCTCATAAAGGAAAATGACATGCCGAGCTTGTTTGACTAGAGCATGACACGACCGACAACGTGGGTTTCTCAACGTGATGAGGCCGGCGTGCAGCAAGACTGCGCCCCGGCCTCATATGTACCGGCGCAAACTTTTTGAGGAAACGCTTTGGGGCGAGCCTGGACTGCATTTGGTCTACTTCTGTGGACTACAGAGAGTAAAATGAAAAACAGGCCAAGCGCTTTAAGCTCTTGACCTGCTGTTTTGCCTGGAGCGGGCAACGGGACTCGAACCCGCGAGTGTCAGCTTGGGAAGCTGATGCCTTACCACTTGGCGATGCCCGCATATACGACGCAGTGAATGCGCGGTAGTTAGTATAACCTGCATTGTTCTTATGGAGCAAGCAACGCACCAGTCCACGATAAAACTGCGCGAGAAGACCGAAAACCCATCGAAGATCATGGAGATGCGCGGCTCTTTTTGTGATGAAAGTCGTCCCAATCAAAGCTAAGGGGCTTAACACCGCTGATTTTTACCCCGTTTCACCTGCCTTGTTAGAAACTGGCAAGAATAAGGGGAATCGACGCGTTCTCTTTTGTAAGCATAGATGGAGTTAACGAGGAATATGTCCTTATACGCTCGACTCCCATCGATTCGAGGGAGGACGATTGTGAATCACAGCAAGGCACGCCGATTCCCCTGGCGCAACACGAACGACAACCGCTCCATAAGACGCCGCAGACCGGTGCCGCTTTTCGTTGTTCTCGCTATCGCCCTTCTCGGAGCGACATGCGCTGTTGGCAGTGCGCTCATCGGCGCGCACGCCAGCAGCGATTCCATCACCGTGAGCAACCTTATTCACAATCCCAACTCCTCCGATGGACATGGCAAGCTCATTCGTGTCGAAGGAGAAAACGTCGCCTATTGCGCACAGGGATTTCTTTCCTATCCTGAAGCGGGGCAAACGCTCACCCGATACGGGTCGCCTGAAATCCCCGAGCTTGATTACGTTCTTTATCACGGATACGACGGAAAAGTCGTCACTTCGGTTGTGGGACTCGATAAGGGCAAGTCGGAATCCGTCACGATGGCGGCCATTTGGCTCGCCATCGGCGATAAACGACCCGACCTTCTCAATTTTGTTCCCAAATACGACCCTCCCTGGCACGGAAACAAAGCCTATAAGGAACGATGGGAAGCTATCAAAGACCCTCAAATCAAAGAAGCCTCTTGGAACCTCTACCAGCAGGCAGTCGCCTATGCTCAAGCTGGTGGAGGAGGTATCGAAGAGGGCTGCGCCATCCTATGGATCAATCGCACGCCAAAAGGCGAGAATAAAACGTTTGGATATCAAAGTCTCATCACCAGCGAGAAAAAGACCCGCGTGATGTTTTCGAAAACCTCTGCAGACGCAACCATCAGCGCAAATAACGGAGAGTACGCACTCGAAGGGGCAGAGTACACGATTTACCACGCATCAGATTCCTCACTAGCAGGCACCGTTGTCACCGATACAAATGGACACGCCGAACTTGCCCTCAAGCCCAATACTGCCTACTATGCCCAAGAAACAAAAGCTCCAAAGGGTTTTGCCATAACCGAAGAACGAATCGAATTTACAACCGCAGGGCTCAACAGCCTTGTTTCGACCACCGACAAACCTTGTACGTTCACCCTTGTTGTTTGCAAACATGACGCTATAAGCGCAGGTGCGGCACAGGCAGGATGCTCGTTCGAAGGAGCGGAGTATGAGCTAACCTCGGATAGCGCGCCGGGGTTTCATGCGACAGCCACCACGAACAAAGAAGGCGTCGCCTCGTTTGAAAACATCCCTCTCGGTACCATCCATGTACGGGAAACTAAAGCTCCGCAAGGCTATCTCCTAGACACAGAAGACCATATCTACCATGTTGGGGCCGACGATCTTGATGAAAACGCCACGCTAAGGCTCACCCCCGAAAGCGATTTTGATGAGATACCCATTGCATTTGATATCGAGATTGCAAAATTCAAGGACGAGGGCGATGAGGGCTCCTCGAAGCAAGAGATTCCTGCCGAGGGCGTATGCTTCCAGATCATCTCCAATACCACAGGCAAAGCAATCGGATCGATCACAACCGATAAAGACGGATATGCCACAAGTAAGGGCGCATGGTTTGGAAACGGTTCGAACTCCCATGTCGCTCATGGGGCGATTCCTTACGACCCCGCGGGCTATACCATCCACGAGGATGAGCAAACCATCCCCGACGGCTTTGCAGCAATTGAAGATTGGACGATCCCTGCTGACCAAATAATCGACAATTGCACATTGAAGTACATCATCAACAACCATCGAAAGATGAGCCGGTTGCAGATCGTTAAGGTCGATGCAAAATCGGGGGAACGCATTCCTCTTGCCGGTTTTTCTTTCCAGCTTCTCGATAACAACAAGAACCTTATTTCCCAAAGCGTCTGGTATCCGGCCCAATCAAGCATCGACACCTTTACCACGGGCGACGACGGGAGCGTCACGCTGCCCGAGCAACTAGCAACGGGAACGTATTACATCCGAGAAATCGCAGCAGCGCAGCCCTATGTCCTCGCCGGAGAAGACATACAGATCGAAATTAGCGGTGACGAGCCGCTTTGCATAGCCACTGTTGCCAACTCCCCCGCCACAGGGATGGCCCAGCTTGTCAAAACCTGCTCCGAAGACGGTGCAGCTCTTGGTAAAGCCGAGTTTGACGTGCGCGCTCATGAGGATATAGTCGCCCCGGACGGATCGGTCCTCTTGAGCGCGGGGACAGTTGTTGACCATGTAAAAACCAACGACGAAGGACGTGCAACGACAACAAAACTCCCACTCGGCAATGGTAAGGCAACCTATGAGTTCGTTGAAACAAAACCTGCACCCGGCCATGTGCTCGCAAGCAACCCGATTGCTTTCACGCTTACCTACGAAAACCAAGACACCCCGCTTGTCAGTACAAGCTGTGCGATATCGAACATACCGACAACGGTTGAAATCAAAAAGATAAAAGCAGGGACCGATACGCCTGTCCCCGGCGTGCAGTTCACCCTCTGGCGGCTGGAAGACGAACAGACGCCCGAGCCTGCCAAACCCGCCGGAAGCAAAGACATCGTCAAAGACCATAACGATGCCAATGATATCCCCCAACTCAAAGAAGGCTGCTTGCCGCTTACGATCACGACCGATCAAAACGGCATCTGCCGCGCAATTCACCTGCAGCCTGGCATTTGGCGCATCAAGGAAACAAACACGGCCAACGGCTTTCTTCTCGATCCCCTTATTCGCGAATTCACCGTTGACGAATACGGACGCATCGATGGAGAGACGTCCCATAAGATTGTTCTCGAAAACGATTTCACTAAAATCGATGTCTCAAAACGAGATATCACCAACGAAAGCGAGCTTGCCGGCGCGCACCTTACCGTCACCGATTCCGACGGAACTATCGTCGATGAATGGACTTCGACCACTGAGCCCCATCGAATTGAAGCACTTGCGCCTGGATCTTACACACTCACCGAGACGCAGTCACCCCAAGGACACGATGTAGCGAAAAGCATCACGTTCACCGTTGAGGAAAGCGGAGAAATCCAAGCTATTGCCATGTATGACCGACCCATTCAAATCACTGGGGAAATTGACAAGCGCCAACAACACCTCACGGAAGCAGGCGAGGGCTGTGTATATACGTATTCGCTTGATATGCGAAACACGAGCAACACCTGGGTCGACGAATGCACGGTTACCGATCCGCTCGATTGCGTAGCTCAAGGAATGGCAGAACTAACCGGCGTGATAACGCCCGTCGCTCAAGGGGATTACGACGGCAAACTCAACGTTTGGTATCAACTTTCCAACGACGATGATTACCTCAACGAATCAAATGCCAACGCAACCCTCGAAGATGGTCACGAAAATCCTTGGCTCGAAGGCGAAGGTCGCAAGCTCGACTATTCACATTGGCATCTTTGGGAGCAAAATATCGACGCTACGCAAGCAAGGATTCTCGACGTTCGCGATCTTGACCTTAAGGAGAGCCAGCACATCTGCGCAATTCGCTTTGAATTCGGCAGCGTTGCAGATTCGTTTACCACGCAACAGGACGGATGGACACGCTCCGATCTAAAGAGTGAAAACGACTCCTACGATAAAGCCCCCAATAAGACAGGAGAAGGCGACCTTGCGCCCGCGATTATCCAGCTCTTGACAACAAAGCGATGGGGAGGCGGAAACTCTCTTCTCAACAGTGCGGTTATCGACCTCTACCGAAACGGCGGAGGCCCCAACCTTGAGGATCACGATGAAGATAAGGTTAAACAGATCATCGGGCGGCCTCTTGCACAAACCGGTGTCGACTCCGATTTAATTCCCCTGCTTGCAAGTATCCTTTGCAGCTTCGCCTTTATAGCAGTCATCCTCTTCCCCAGCATCGTGCGCAAATCGAGCGGGGCTAAGCGATGATATGCACAACCCGAAAAGCGTTTCTGACATCCTGCGGCGTCGCATCGCTCCTTTGGATCGGTTCCACTGGGATAGAATCCGCGCAGCGTCTTGCATCTCAGCTCGCTTACAGGCAGCTGCAGAGCAAGACGCCCACGGCGGCAATCGCAACGCCTCGCTCCACCTCAACCACAACCTCCGCCTCGAGCACAGAAGCAGCCAACCTGCTTGATCAAAACAAAGACGCCGCAGGCTGGCTCGACGTTGAGAACACAGCGGTATCCTATCCCCTTGTTCAGGCATCACCTAAAAACAAAGATTGGTATCTCCATCATAATTTTTGGAATCAAACAGACGTGGCAGGGTGCCCCTTCATTGACGACAGGTGCACAGTCTCTTCCCAGCATGTCTTGGTCTTTGGCCATCATCTTGGATCGACTAACGTGATGTTTAGCAGCCTCGCATCAGCCTGGAAGGGCAACATGTTTCAGACACTCGGGGCGGCGAATATCGAAACCGTCGATGACCTTGTTTTTCGCTTTAAGCCGCTCTGTGCCCTGCGTGTCGAGAAAAACTGCGAACTCGTTCAGCGATTCGAATGGCCGGACGCCGCCGAAATGTGCAACTGGCTCTCCCTCATTCTTGACCAGGCAGATGCAAAAGCCCAAACCGCACAGGAAGACGCCCATAAAGCACGGCAAGTCTTAACGCTCGCCACCTGCTCGAATGCAATAGCAGGGCAAAAAGAGCGAACGCTTATCATTTTTTCACGCTGATATGTTTAGAGTGCCGAACCTGTATCCGAGGCCTCGTTTGAGCCTGCCGTGTCCTTCTCAAGCTGCTTGTCAGCTTGAGTTGCGGCTCGCTCCGCCTTGATGCGTTCGGCACGTACGTCTTCAGGAGTCGAACATTTAACGCCAACAAACCAAGCAGCACCAAAACCGAGTAAAAGAGCAAGTGCGGCTCCTACGGCATAGGCAACCCAATGGCGACGAATAAAAGAAAGCACGGTTCCTCCTGAAACTTGGATACGGCTATCGTAACAGCTTTTCTAAAGGCATATGCAGCATATGCGATATCGACTCAAAAAGAAGCCCGCTTCCATAAGGAAGCGGGCGAGCAATGCGAGGAATCTTTGTTTGACAACAGTCTACGATCTACGAATAACCTCGGTAACCAAATCAGCTGCGTAGTTAACGTTGTCGGCATTCAGATTGATGGGATGATCTTGCTCGGTGTAAGCGCACGCAAAACTCGATCCTTCAACGCCAGCAAGCGTCATTGCGCGCAGGCTCCTTTCCATAGCGGCGTGCGCATCGGTGTCGACATAGGGCATCTCAACCGAAGCGAGCGGGCGATGGAAATCGGATGCCACACGCGAGAAGAGGCCCGTTATGCGCCTGTCGGCTTTCAAAGTACGATGTTCACCCTCAGTCGTAATCATTGAGAGCTGGCCGGCGCCCACGCATTTGAGGTTGATGATAAAGACGCCGCGAAGCTTGTCGCGATGCTCATCGAGAAATGCCTTCATGCCGGCATTGTCGTTCTCGGCAGCGCCGGTTGCAACAAACCAGATGTCGTGGCCCAAAAGCTCATCGTCTCCCAAAGACGTCACTGCCTGGCGAAGCTCATCCTCACTCCCCTCGCCAGCGGCACCGCCCTTCCAGCCATCGTCGCCTTCGAAGTTATCCCACGAACCGATATCGCGGCCAGAACGCTTCGCATCGAAGTCCTCATCCACGCCGAGCCAATCGCTCATGCTGGTCTCTTCCTTCTTTTTGCGCCTAAACAAACTATGACGCTTCTTGGCAGGAGCGGCGGGTGCGGGAGTCGCTGCATGGATGGTCTCGAATTGCTGCTGCGAGACAGGCGACACCACATCAGTCGAATCAATAACGGTAAACGTCGGCTTTGTTGCGACGGGCTGGTCCATGTCAACTGGAGCCGGAATGGAGGAGAAGGGATCCACCGGCTTGGCAGAAGGATCGGGCAGGTCAAACAGCGAAGACCGATTTGTCATGGGGTTCGCACGAACCGTCGGAGTCACCGGCGGGATTTGAGTTGACGGCACAGCGGGAGATGCAGGGATCGAATCAAGCGACGGAATATTGAGCTGTCGCTGGGGACGCGGCGCCGGAGACGGTGCGGGGGTAATCTGCGCCATCAAAGAATCGACGGTCTCAACCTGTGCAGGCATAGCTTGGGTTCCTTGATGCTGTACAGGCATGGCCTGGGTCCCCTGAGGCTGCACAGGCATGGCCTGTGTGCCCCCAGCCGAAATCTCCTCTGCAGGAACAAAGACCTGCGTAGACTCGACAGCGGTCCCTTCGGAGCCATCAGTCAAAAGCACGTCGTTGTTCCCTTGCTCAACGTTATCTTCCTGCTCATCCATTACCTGAGCCATATCAACGGAAACCGTCTCATCGGGCGCGGGCGGCACCTGTTCCTCTTCGACCTCATCCGCCTCATGTTGGGCAATATCCTCAGCAGCGATGCCATCCTCAGATTCCTCCGCAGGCTGATCAACCTCATCGAGCGGGAGAGGTTCGTCCTCGATCAGCTCAAAATCAGCCTCGACGATCTCCATATCATCAGTGGGGATGATCTCTTCAAAATCCTCTTCGCCCGTAAGCACAAGCGGCTGTTCTTCGGCAACAGCAGGCAGGGGAGTCTCCTCAACAAGCTCATCCGGAATGGGAGCCACAATAGAAGTCTGAGAAGCATCGACGGGCTGATCTTCAACAAGCTCGTTTGGAATGGGCGGAACAATCGACGTCTGCGAGGCGTCGAAGGACTCTTCATCAGCCTGTTCCTCAACCTGCTCATCAAAGACAGCCGGCTCGGCTGCGGCTTCATCAGTCTCGGTATTCTCGCCATCGGCAAGCTCTGCCACAACGGCGGGAATCGCGAGGGCCTCCTCTTCTTCGGTCACCTCTTCGTCAAACAGCGAAGGAGCGATCGGGACGACCGCGGGGGCGGGGACAGGCACAGCAACGGCATCGGCATGTTCGTCGGAAACCGCGGCGGGAGCCTGGTCGGCTGCTTCCTCACCCTGCGTTTCGACAGGAACGGCAACGGGATCGTCCACGGGAACGGTGACGGGCTCATCCACGGAAGCGACAACGGGATTATCCACCGAAGCGGCGGCGGGCTCATTCACGGGGAACTGACCCTCATCGTACTCAAGGTCGCACTCGGCAGGAATCATGCCCAGAGCACGAATGATGTCCTTTCCAAATCGCAAATTGCCAGCAGCGTTAAGAGGCAAGACCGGCGCCTGCTCCCGAGCAGCCTCGGCAACAGTATCCGCAACGGCATCGTCCGCAGCGGGAGCAACATCCACCGGCGAGAAATCGTCATTGGCAGACGTATCGTCGACCGCCTCATCGTCAGCCTGAGTCTTTTCAGCAGCCACCGAGAAATCCTGCTCCGGCTGTTCAAAAGCAACACCCGGTTCCTCCTGAACAGGCAGCTGCGGTTGCGAAATGGGTATCTCGTCTGCAGTGCTCACCTCATCATCACCAAGCTCCGCCTGCTCGGATTCTTCCTGATAAAGAGGCTCGTCCTCGGCCTCTGCCGTATAGGAACTCTGATACGTACCGTTCAGCGAATCCAAATACTCCTCAAATGAAACATCCTCAGGGAACTCATCGGCACGAGACGACGGCGCAACCGTGTCCATAACGCCCAGCATGGCAGCCACAGAGGATTTGTTACAGATTGCACCCGTAGTGTAGGGCATGGCAAAACGATCAAAAAGAAACGCAACAGAACGCAGGAGGGGAATCAAGGAGAACAGGATGGCGATAACCCAAAGCACCGCTTTAAGAGCACCCGGGAGAGGAAGCAGGCGAAGGATGGCAACGGCTGCAGGAAGCACCATAGCAACCGGGAAGAGCTTGTTGATAAGCGCGCGATAGTTTGCAAACGGTTCGCGGCTCAAAAGATCGGCACGAGAAGAATCATAATGCGCAACCACGACAACCGGACGATTGCGAGGGGAGGCAAGAGGGCCAGATGCCTGATGATAGGCGATAACGTTTTGAGAAAGACCGCTGGCTCCTATCGCGGGGACAGAGATCTTATCCAAACGAATAAGCACATACAGAACGCCCAGCACAAGAACAAGCAGGAAGCCAAAAATACCCAATGCCCCGCCGATTCCCATGAAAATCGTGGCGATAAACAGTACGATCCCCGCAATGGCAGAAACATTTTTTCGAGACGAAGAGGCGGTAAATTCCTGTATCTCGGGATTAAAACCGTGATCGGCGAAAATACGTGCGATGACATCTGCAGCGGTGCGTTCTTCCTCACTGCAGGCAGGGGTAATCTCCGTGCGCTGCAGAAGATGATTCAAATATTTTTTACTGTTAGCCATGTAGGGCTCCATATCGCGGTTGCTTAATGCATGCAGGCATACCGCTCCCACGGTAAGCCTGTATAGGCGAAAGTATACCCTTACTTATCTCTAGCTGCAGCGCCGAGGCCGGATGCCAGCCCCCTTGGCACATTTTCCCCGTGAGACTCCATATCGATTAAAATGGTGCCGTTGCGACGAGATGGTCCGCTGCAGAAGGGGTTGCGCATCTTATGGCTGAAACAATGATTCACTCGATGGATGGCTCAAATGAGCGCAATGAATCCGCTCGGCGCATTCTCAACCTACTCTTTATTCTTAATTGCACCTCGAGACCCCTCACAACCACCGAGATCATCACCGATAGCGATCTTGGGTATGGAGTGGCGGGCATCGAGAGCGAAAAGAAAAAATTCCAACGCGACCGCAAAAAGCTCGAAGAGTACGGTGTCCACATCCGCGAAGTTAAAGAGAGTGGAGCTAGCGAAACCGAAGAGAGCCGCTGGGAGATCGACCGCGAACGCACTCATATAGACACAGCCGTTGTCACCCAAGACGACGCCGATATGCTCGTACATGCCGTCGATGAGTATCTGGCGCGCACAAAGATATCCTTCCGCTCCGCATTGCTGCGCATCCGAGCCGTCGCGGCGGCAATCGATACCGATGCCGAGCAGGACGAGAGCGCCGATGATGGCAAGCAGGTAAACGAGCAGATTCAAAATGTGCTCGATACCGTGTGGGCAGCTTATTGTTCACGAAAGTCCCTTCCCTTCTGCTATCGAGACGCAAAGGGGAAAGAATCCAAGAGAACGGTTTCGATCTACGGCATTGTTAACCAGGCAAATCAGTGCTATTTCGTCGGTCTCGACAACCTTTCCGGCAAGGTTCGAACCTTTCGCACCGACCGCGTCACACGCATGAACAAGCCCCGTGGATCCTATACCATCCCCCATGACTTCTCCCTCAGCGCTTTTCAGTTCCTCCCTTTCGATTTAGGTGATGAGGAGGAAATTCAAGCGACCTTCGCTTTTCCCGCACAAGCCGTAGCTGGAGAAATCGAGGTGCTCACACATGGAAGGGGAACACTCGAAATACAGCCGGATGAATCCTTGCACTGGAACATCGCAGTGAAAAATCCAGGCGCCGCCGTAGCCATGGCCCTTCAAAACGCCTCCCTGGGTATGCGTCCCTGTTCCCCCGCGTCCCTCGTTTCCCTTTGGAACTCAACAATCACCAAGGCGGTGGAGGCCCATGGCCGCATCTAAACTTAAAGCCGATCAAATCGTCGCCGGCGGCATCAGACTCCTTCAACTGCTCACCGCTGCACCAAACCAATCGGTATCCATCGCCCGTGCTTGTTCTGCGCTACGGGTCCAAGCCTCCGACCTCGACCGAATCGTCGAAATCGTCTCGAGTCTCTCGGACCGCTCAACTGGCGTGAGGGCCATTATCGATATGAACGAAAAAACAATATCCCTCGGCGGAGATGCCGCCCGCCTCGTGCCGCTGAGGCTCTCTATCAGCGATGCCGCCGTCTTGAGATATGTTCTCGCCTCACTGAATATCGATCACAGCACCCGTCTTCGCATCCAGGCGGCACTCGATGACCCATCGCAACTCCAAACCCAGATGATTTCACTAGCAGAACCAGCGCGCTACGGTTCGTTCTATCAAAAACTACTCGAAGCGATTGAAGATGGTGTGCGGCTCCTCATGGGGTATCGCTCTATCGATGAAAAGGAACCACACATTCGCACCATCGATCCCTACCGTCTGGTGAGCGAGGAATCGGCAACCTACCTCGATGCTTGGGATATCGACCAGGACGCGCAACGTAAGTACCGCCTCGACCGCATCTCCTCTCTCGAGGTGACGGAGGAATCGGCGATACACCACCCGTTTGATCGGACCGATATACAGGAAAGTCTCGAAAAATCAGGTGTCCGGGCGCTGGTGCGATGCAATAAATCCTACCTGCCCCTCATCACCTGGTCCGGCATCATGCGCACCGAGGATCAAGGTGACGAGACCGTCGTACTCGAACTATGTCTGGCCTCTAAATCTTGGTTGTTTGACCAGGTTCTTGCTGCAGCGAGCAACCTGTTGATTTTGGAGCCCCAAGAGCTGCGCAAGGAATTCATATCCTATGCAAAGCGCTTGATCCTCCCTGAACCGTAGGATCACTTCGACCTTGCGCGCCGCCACAACTCAAGATAGCGTCCAACCTGATTGGACTCGATTTTTTGATATCCAGAAGTTGGAAGCGATTGCAAAAACTTCTTTCCGTACCCCTTTGTCACCAGACGGGAATCGGCAAGCACAAGGACCCCTACATCTGAGGATGTACGGATAAGACGACCCGCCGCCTGCTTAACCTCAAGCACCGCATCGGGCAATGCATACTGCGCCCAGGCCCGCTCTTCGCGAAGATCTCGCTCTTGAGCCAACGGATCGGTGGGGCTCGCAAAGGGAAGCTTGGGAATCACCACGCAACGCAACGTATCGCCCGAGGCATCAAAACCCTCCCAAAATGCTTTTAAGGCAAAAAGGGACGACGATTTCTCTGCAATAAAATGATCGCGAAGATAGCGCGGTGAAGAATTGCGCTGTTGACACACGAGCTCCAGGCCTTCTGCCGCGAGCTTGGGTTCCACGCGAGCATAGAGGTCTTCCATATCTCGCCTATTGGTAAATAGCGTCAGTGCCGATCCGCCCATGGCAAGGTGCACATCGACGAGCAACTTTTCCAAGGTATCAAGATACGCATCGCGGCTTCGCGGATCGGGAACATCACCCGCTACCACAGCCGTCATGTTCTCATCAAAATTATAGCTTGAATCCAAATGCACGGTCTTGGTTAGCCCCGAGGGAAGACGATTGAGACCGACAGATTTTGTAAAGTGAGAAAAATTGCCCGCAATCGAAATGGTTGCAGAAGTAAACACGACCGACTGCATCTCCGGAAGCCAACGCTCTGCCAGCGCTTCCCCGATGTCAAGGAGTTCGGCAGAAAGCGCCTCTCCACCCGCCTTGAGGCGACGATTCACCCGCAGTGAGAACACATAGCGCTCGTCGGTACCCTCAACGATAAGGGCAAGGGTTTCCTTCATCTCTTTAAGGCGGCGTGCGCCGTCGGCAACCTCAACAACAAGGTCCGGCTTATCTGCAGCCACGGCCTCCACCAGTGAGACTAAATTCTTTGCTGCCTCATCGAGAGCAGAAAGCGCCGTATTTGCCGGGGCGAGGAATTCATCCCACGCCGCGCTTCCCCTCAAATCAGGACCGATCCAAAGGTTGACAATATCGTAGGAACCCCCGCGCTGAGTACGCGAAAGGTCACGGACAGCATCAAATACATTAACCATGGCAAGCGAAGCGCGGCGAGCGCTCACCACCGCTTTTGCCGTAAGACCCATATAGAGCGTCGCCGCATCCGACCCGGCAAGCTGATGCGTCAGCTTCCCAAGGGCACCCATGCGCTCGCCACCCAAACGCTCAAAGACCGTGCGGGATTCATCAGCAGAAACCGTTTGAGCCCACTGCCTGCGCGCTTCACGCTCCACCGAATGGGCCTCGTCAACAATCCAGTGACGAATGGGAGGCAGGATCTTTCCGTCCGCCGCGACATTTCTAAAAAGAAGAGAATGGTTTGTGACCACGATATCGGCACGGGCCGCGCGGCGGCGCGCACCATGAACCAAACAACCGTCTGGGAAGAACGGACAGAGGCGTCGAGCACACTCACGCGATGCGGTTGTGAGGTCGGCGCGGTTCACACTGCGCCAGCGTATGCCCAATCCATCAAGGTCCCCATCGGGAGATTGGCAGGCAAAGGCATAAATCACCGCAATTGCCGTGAGGGTGTCCGCTGGGTCTTTATCCGTTTTGATTTCACTCGATGAGCGACTCAAACGTTCGAGCTTGCGCAAACAGGGGTAGTGGTCGTAGCCCTTGAGCGCGGTAAAGGAAAGGTCGCCATTATATTGAGCGGCTAGCCTGGGAAGCTCGTGGAACATGAGCTGATCGGCCAGATTGTTCGATTTTGTGGCGATACCAACGGTGATGTGGTTGCGTTTTGCCGCCTCCGCCACAGGCAAAAGGTATGCAATCGATTTGCCGACGCCCGTTCCAGCCTCAATAACGCGATGTCCGCGTAATGCAAAGGCATCGCGCACCTCCTGAGCCATCTCAACTTGCTCGGCGCGGGCTTCAAACCCCTCGTACATCGATGCAACTTTACCGCCGGGAAGAAACTCCGCCTCAATCTCTTCACACGAGGGCATCTCGATGTTTGGCACATCATCAGCATCGATGCATTCGGGGGAGAGATCGGCATGAACAACACGCTGTCGCTCCGCCACCAAGGAGAATGCTGCTCCCGGATGTTCCGCCGCGAGATAGGAGAAAATCGGACGGTACGACCAACTGACATCCGGATGCATGTCGGCGAGATGAGATAAAAGACCCGCAGGCAAGTCGGCCAACGCCGTAAGCAGAATGCGCCAGACACCGCACAACGCCTCGACATCTGCATCCGCACGATGAGATACCGCATCGCAACCAAACAGATCGGCCATAAACGATAGCTTGTGGGAGGCAAGACGCGGCAATGCTATACGAGAAAGCGCAAGAGAGTCGATCCAGATGTCGCTTACGCGCACTCCGCCCTTTACCGATTCGATAAAGGACCTATCGAATGTCGCGTTATGGGCGATGACGGGGCATCCCCCAACAAACTCTTCCAGCGCCGCTACCGCCTCTTCGGCACTCGGCGCGGTGGCAACATCGGCATCGGTGATGCTTGTCAATCGCGTGATTTCCGCCGGTATGGGGCAGCCCGGATGAACAAAAGTATCGAATCTCTCTACCTCCTCGCGACCGTGCATGCGGGCTGCAGATATCTCAATCAGCTTATTGTCCTGCAGCGAAAGTCCGGTCGTCTCGGTATCGAGAACGATCACATCGTCTTCTATCAGTCCAAAAGAACGCGTTTTCGCGCGATCGGCGAGCGTCTCATATGCTTCGATCACATAATCGGGAGTACCGGGTAAAACCGCGTCTTTCATGAGCATAAGGGCTGTATTTCTCCTTATCGCCTTCCCGCTCGCGCAAGAGCCATCTCAACCAAGCTTGCACAAGCATCGGAAAACTCGATGTTGGCATGGCGCAGCTCGTCTGGGAGCAACGAGGCGTCGGTCATGCCAGGAATAGTATTGGTTTCGAGAATAACAGGTCCTGAGGACGTCACGATAAAGTCACTGCGCGAAATGCCAAAACAACCCAAAGCCTCATGGGCGCGGCAGGCCAGATCTTGCGCCTGTTCATAATCTTCTTTGCTAATCCTGGCAGGAATACGATGAATATCGGTGGGGTCGATATACTTCACATCCAAATCGTAAAAATCACTCTGCTCGGGGCAGCAAATCTCGACAACCGGAAGGGGCTTAAGCTTCTCGCTGTCACCAAATACTCCAACGGTAATCTCGGTGCCCACGAGGCGCTGCTCGATAAGGACCTTATCGCTGTATTTAAACGCCTTCTCAATGGCACAAGGAAGTTCCGAAGGATTTTTAACAAGAGAGATGCCATAGCTCGATCCATTTACCGCCGGCTTCACAAAGCTCTCCCCCCCCACAACCGCAACGATATCCTCAACGGTTATAGGATCGTCTTTCTTCAAGGTAACGCCCTTTGCGATGGGAATACCCGCATTGGCATAGACGAGCTTCGAGACGTCCTTGTCCGCGCCGCATGCGCTCGAAAACGCATCTGACCCCGTGTAGGGAATACCCAGATAGTCAAGAACGTGCTGGATCTCCCCGTCTTCGCCACCAGCTCCATGCATGGCAAGAAACGCCAGGTCGTAGGCGCGAATACTGTCTATAAACATGTTGTCCGCCGGATCGAGCAGGTCAACCTTCTTAAACCCAGCTGTTTGCAGGGCATCTCTTGCATTTTCACCCGATTTGAGCGAAACCTCTCGCTCCGATGAGCTTCCCCCTGCAAGAACTGCAATGCGAAGATTCTTATCGATAGCCTGGGTTTGCATCGTTGCCCCCACTTAACAGCAAAAAAGACCTCATACACGATGTACTTTTACGTATCTCGCGCCTCCCTGCTCCTTTTATTTCGCAGAGATACTTTATTGTAGAGGTAACTTTGTTTTGTAGCGTATTGAAAGGGGCATCATGGAGCAGATTGTCCGTAAACGGGATATTCGTGATCTTACCTATGCCGAACTCGCCGAGGTTGTCTCGTCATGCGGTCAGCCCGCATTTCGCACTAAGCAGCTGCATGAGTGGATTTCCATTAAGAACGTATGTTCGTTTGACGAAATGACGAACCTTCCCAAAACCCTCCGTGCTGCGTTCGAGGAAGAGTATTGCTTCAATACTCCCAAGGAAATCGTTAAGCAGGTTTCCCGTGACGGATCGCGTAAGTATCTTCTTGAATTCTCCGACGGCGTCTCCGTTGAAACTGTCGGTATGCCCACGCGCAATAAACTCTCGGTCTGTGTCTCAACCCAAGCTGGATGCGGAATGGGTTGCGCCTTTTGCGCAACCGGACTCTCAGGCCTCACTCGCTCCCTTACAGCCCGCGAGATTGTCGACCAGGTTCTTCACGTTTCTCTAGACTTTGGTGAGCGCGTGACCAGCGTCGTCTTTATGGGGCAGGGAGAACCCTTCAATAATTTTGATAACGTTCTCGAAGCTCTTCGCACCCTTAACGACCCCGAGGGCTTCGCCATCGGAGCACGCCATCTTACCGTTTCTACCAGCGGTATTATTCCTGGAATCCGTCGCTTTGCAGACCTTCCCGAGCAATTCACCCTCGCCATTTCCCTGCACTCTGCCATTCAAGCTACGCGTAACCAGTTGATGCCCGGCGTTAAAAAGTTCACTCTGCCGCGTCTTCACGAGGCAATCCAGCTCTATGTCGAAAAGACTGGCCGTAGACCCACGTATGAATACGCCATGATTGACGGTATCAATGACAACAATCCTGAGATGAATGCTCTTGTTGAGTTCTGTGAGGGGACACTGTGTCACGTCAACCTTATTCAACTCAATAACATCGAGAACAGTCCGCTCAAGCCTTCTCCCATCTCAAAGGTCGAAGAGCTTCAGCGTCGTCTATCCAAGCACGGCGTTGAAACCACGATCCGCAATTCACGCGGGGGAGACATCGATGCCGCGTGCGGTCAGCTTAAGCAGCGTCGCTTCAAGAGCAACGAATCTTAAACATCGTTTCACATGAAACATGTAATGCCGCCGTTCACGATTGAGCAGCGGCATTTTTTTCTTTGCGCATTCTGTTATCCATGCGGGATTGATTGCAAAAAAGGGATGGAGCTGATGCTCCATCCCTTCTTATTCACTCAATGCAATAAACGAGTTTATATATAATAAGGTACCTTAATAGCCAATCATATCCCATTGGTTAGAAACCCAATCCTGATTTACCTTTGGGTTTTTTGTCATTTGCGCTGTCTTTAATGCTACATCTTCCGTAACACTATCAACCTTCTTTTTTGATTCTTTATACATATCTTGCGCTCCACGCGTCAATCGTCCGCGAAACTCGTTATCTGTTGCAATCTTATAGACAAAGACCGATCCGGCAACAGCAATTGCGCCGAGGCCAAGATATCCAATTATCTTTTTCATTATTCCTCCGCACTATTCATAACAACGGACAGAATCTGCGAGAGTTCTTCCTCGTCTTTAAACTCAATTTCAATCTTATTCTTTCCACGCGATGACTTCACCTTCACGTTCGTATTAAAAACTTGACGCAAAGCGCGTGCTGCCTTCTTGTACGACTGCGGTGTCACAGCTTTAGGCTTCTTAGGCTCTTCTCCGACAGAAAACAACGGTGCAAGGTTTTCAGTCGCACGGACAGACAATCCCTCATCTACAACCTTCCGAGCAAGACGAATCCTAGCATCCTCAAAGGGAACTGCAAGGATTGCTCGCGCATGACCGGCTGTCATCTTTCCATCAAAGAGAAATTGTTGCACTTCATCAGGAAGGTCGAGAAGACGAAGTGAGTTGGTGATCGCAGAACGAGACTTCGAAACTGCTTTGGAAAGAGCCTCCTGAGTCATTCCACTTTCCTTTAGAAGCTGCTTATATCCTTTAGCCTCTTCGATGGGATTCAAATCGGAACGCTGCAGATTTTCAATCAAAGCAAGCTCGAGCATCTTTTGATCATCAACGTCCTTGATAATCACAGGTAGCTTTTCGATACCGGCCAACTTCGATGCCTGGTACCTACGTTCACCAGCAATGATTTCGTATTTCTGACCTTTTTTGCGAACCAGCAACGGCTGCAATACGCCGTTCTCACGAATCGACTCGCTGAGTTCCTGTAAAAGAGTCTCATTAAAATGCGTGCGAGGTTGATTGGGGTTGGGTTGAATCTTAGTGATATCTACAAGCGTATCGGAAGTAACACTCCCTGTTTCAGTTTGAGCTTCACTCATCAAAGCGTTCAGACCACGACCGAGGGCCTGCTTCTTCTTAGGACTAGGCACGACGAATCACCTCTTTGGCAAGATCCATGTATGCTTTAGAACCCTTATTATTTGGTGCGTAAGTAATCACGGGCATTCCAAAAGAGGGAGCCTCAGATACTTTCACAGATCGCGGAATGCAGGTTTTAAATGCCTTATCTCCAAAGAATCCTTTGACTTCGTCTACAACCTGATTTGAAAGCGATGTACGAGAATCGTACATCGTCAGAAGAACACCATAGGTCTCAAGCTCTTTATTGATACGCGTTTTAACCATGCGCATTGACTCCAGAAGCTTTGTAACTCCCTCGAGCGCGTAGTACTCACACTGAATTGGGATTAACACGCTGTCAGCAGCGGTCAATGCATTAATTGTTAAAAGTCCAAGTGATGGGGGGCAATCGATAAAGATGAAATCAAACTCGTCCACAAGCGGTTCCAGAAGATCTTTAAGGCGCGTTTCTCGTGCCATTGCAGAAACAAGTTCAATTTCTGCACCAGCAAGCTGGATGGTTGCAGGAATTACAAACACTCGTTTACATTCAGTAGACTGAATAATCTCCTCTGCGGGAACATCATGAAGAAGCGAATCGTAAACACACGCCTCAAGCTGCTCTTTATCGATTCCAAAACCGCTTGTTGTATTTCCCTGCGGATCAAAATCCACAATGAGCACCTTTTTATTTTGCTCACCGAGCGCTGCCGCTAGATTTACCGCCGTAGTGGATTTACCTACGCCGCCCTTTTGATTGATGATCGCAATTACACGCGTTTCTTTTGCGCTTTTAGACCGTTTTACGTCTCTAAAGCCCACGTCACCCTCCTTGTTTAATTGAACTTTATTTTGAGTGATCGTATTGTTTCACGTGAAACGATTGGTTTCCAACCATCAGATCTATGTTTCACGTGAAACAATTCAATTTCTATAGCTCATTATGTTTCACGTGAAACAAACATGCAAGAGGATATCCACAAGCCGCACTACCTAAACCACATGCACAGAAGTATAACAGTTTAATTCTTAATTGCAGAACACGATAACAGGTATATTCATGCTTATATAAAGTGCGTAAACCAGAGCTCTGTCGCTGAATTGATTGACTTATTCTTTTTAACTGTATAACAATAAGCGCTCGGATATAGATCCAAGCGCTTTGCAAGATTTAGCAAACATAAACTAAATCAAATGATGAAATACAATCTCGTTTGATTGTTTCACGTGAAACATTATGCAAGAGGATTCTTACGAGCCATTCCATTTTGACGAGGTAAGGAGATGGAGGGTTTGGAAACACGTTCAAAAAAGAAAATTTCTCGATGACCTAAATCAAATGGTAGGTCAAATGTATCGGTTCGAACTAATGTAAGGCCACAGATGGAAGCAGCCTGCTGAGCAGAAACCAACTCATTATCTTCTGGATTGCCTTTTGAAATAATGAGACGTCCCCGTTTACGTAGAAATGGGGTTGCATATTCGATGAGGATCGGCATGCTTGCAAGAGCTCTTGCAACAACGATATCAAAGCATCCTTTATTGTGAATCGCATATTCCTCGATGCGAGTATGAACAGCAGTTGTCCGATCAAGCTGAAGCTTCCGGATAATAGCATTAACAGCGTTTATTTTCTTTCCAACAGAGTCAATAAGCGTCCCTGTGGCACCGGTAGCAATAGCCAATGGAATACCTGGGAAACCAGCGCCAGTGCCCATATCGAGATAGCTAAGATTGGAGGAATCAAAATATCGAGCAAGGACAAGAGAATCAAGAAGATGAAGAATAATGGCTTCATCAAGATCGGTAATACGCGTGAGATTAATGTAGGAATTGACCTGCTCAACATAGAGAAGATGCATCAGACAATCTTGAGCTTGTCGAGAAGTAAGAGTGATATTAAAGCGCGAGCAGACACGAAGGAGCTTTTCCGTCAGAACCTTGATCTCCTGGTCCGTATACTCAAGCTCTTGCAGAACGATGGGGCGACCAGACATAGCAACTCCTTAATCATTTTTGACTGAAACAAGTGTAACAAGAATTTCAGTCAAAAAAAGAGGGTCATTACTGACCCTCTTTCAAGCATATGAATAAATACTTACGCTACGGTAATAACAACACGACGCTCGGGGTCCGAACCTTCGGAATGAGTATCGACCTTCTTGTTCTCACAAAGAGCGATGTGAACAAGACGACGCTCATAAGCACTCATAGGCGGAAGGCTGACTGTGGAATGCTGACGCACCGCGCGTGCGGCAGCGGAGTGAGCCATAGAAATAACCTTGTCATGGCGACGGCTCTTATATCCTTCGACGTCAACAGAAACCGGATAGCGGAACCCAAGACGACGACTCACCAGAAGCGAGAACATGGTCTGAAGGGACTCCAGGGTACGGCCATGACGACCGATAAGAACCGCAAGATCAGGGGCGGTCACATCGAGAATGAGCTCTCCTTCATCACCCTCATACTCATCGATGGGGGAATCGGAAGCGTCAAAAAAGCCAAGGATAGAACGAAGAATAGAGATAGCAACATCAGCGATGGTGTCGAGCTGCTCATCAGTGAGCTCTTCGCCTGCTTTATATGCTGCGGCGATTTCCGGATAGTCACCTGAATACTCAGTAGACGTTTCCTCGTTGATATCAGACATGAAACACTCCAATTATTAGGTACCTAATAATTACTTCTTCTTGTGCGGGCGCGGCTTGTGCTCTCGACGAACAACGTCGACCTCGATGGGAGCATTGGCCATACGCTCCTCTTCCTCGGCCTTTGCCTTATCGATAACCTTCTGGGTAACGAAGATCTGCTGGGCAACCTGCCAAGCGGAGGACACATCGTAGTACAGAAGAACACCGGCAGGAAGGCTCCAGCCAATGAACAACATGAAGACGGACATGATGATAGCCGTGGTCTTCATGGTCTGAGCCTGAGCGCCCGTCTGGTTGCGAGACATATAGAGCTGCGGAATAAGCGTCAAAATGGCAAAAAGCAGGAGCGCGACAACATACGGTGCGGCAACGCCAAAACCCTGAGGCAAGGTAGCGGCAACAGAGGTCTGAAGGTTGGGAAGGATGCCATAGAAGGAGAAGGTCTCTCCATCAAAGTAATCACCAAGATGCTGGAGAAGCGTAAACAGGGCGCACAGGATGGGCATCTGAATCAGCAAGGGCAAGCAGCCGCCAAAGGGGCTGAACTTATTCTCGGCGTAAAACTTCTGCATCTCCTGCGACTGACGCTGAGGGTCGTCGGCGTAGCGCTCCTGAATCTCCTGAATCTTAGGAGTAAGCACCTGCATGCGAGCGGTAGACTTGCTCGACTTGATCATCAGCGGCGTCAAGAGCAAACGAATGATGACAACCAGGATGATGATGGACAGACCCCAGTCGACAGCAAACTGCTGAATCAACGCAAGAATCTGAAAAAGGACGTTAACGATCCAATCCCACATGTAATAATCCTCCGATACGAATCATGCCTCACGGCACGGGATCATAGCCGCCGTCATGCAAGGGGTTGCACCGAAGAATGCGGCGCAATCCAAGCCAGCAGCCTTTAAGAACACCATACTTGCCCACAGCTTCGACAGCATATTGCGAACATGTGGGGAAGTATATACATGAATCGGGTAGGAGGGGTGAAATATAACGCTGATAGCACCGAATGAGCGCTATGGCCGCGCGCTGAAGAGGCGACCGACGCGCACTATCCATCCAAACCAGCCCGAACACATAAGGACTCAAGAGCCGCCGTCATCTCTGCAGGAGAGGATGTACGGGTCTTGGGGGTTGCAAATAGAATGATCTCGTACCCATCTCTCGGTAGGCGACACGTACGTGCGGCTTCTCTCAAAACGCGCTTAGAGCGATTGCGCACAACGGCGCAACCCAGCCTTTTGGCAGCAACGAAGGCGACCCGACCTGGATCGCCTTCGTTGCTTGAACCACATATAACCATTCTTATCAGGGGATGGTTATACCGCTTCCCCTGCGTGAACACATGCTCGAAATCTTTTCGAGACTTCAATGTCCTCATGCGAGAAGCATGCGCTTATTTATCGCTGACGGTCAGACGCTTGCGGCCCTTGGCACGACGGCGAGCGAGCACGGCGCGGCCGCCCTTGGTAGCCATACGAGCACGGAAGCCGTGAGTCTTAGCACGCTTGCGCTTATTAGGTTGGTAAGTACGCTTCATGGTAAAAATCCTCCTGCTGCATTTCGTGAGTTCACGATTTAGACACCTGAGCTTTGAAATTGTAGGGAATATGATGCGCCAATGTCAATCAAAAGAATCTAAAAGAACCCAAGTCACCATAGGTTTCTTCACGTTTTTCAAACCTTTTAAAACACTCAACGATTGTTTTCACACTTTTTCAAGCCCTTTTCTCAAGTTTTCAACAGGTCACGTTGAAAGCGTTGATAACTTTTCATTGCGTTTTTTCACTTTTCATCCATTTGGGAAAAGTTGTTGAAAAGTGAAAAAACCTTACGGACGTTGCTGCTATCCTTGAAGGCACGAGAAAACTGTTGAGAAAGAAAACGATGTCAGACGATTTCTACCCCTTTGTGGACTCGGGGGATCCGGCACCCGATAACGCCCATCTCACCGGTGAAGCGCAACAACACCACACCTCCGAGCAGGAGGAGACCGCAAGCGTGAGCTACGCCACGCGCATCGCTATCTATGACGATATGTTCTCAACACCGCGCGTCATTGTCGTCTCCCCGCAGGCAACACGCCCCTACCTCGAAGAAATCACCAACACGGTGTATAAGAATATGAAAGAACAGGGCGGCTCCATCTCAGTGATGGTTATCCGTGAAATCGTGGAAAACTTCATCCACGCCCATTTCATGGAACCGATCATCTCGATTCTCGATGGGGGAAATACGATTCGTTTTGCAGATCAGGGGCCGGGGATCGAGGATAAAGAGCTGGCCTTCGAGTTTGGCATCACGTCTGCCGATAGCGATCAAAAGCGTTATATCCGCGGCACGGGCGCGGGCTTTCCCCTGGTTCAACAATATCTTGAAAATGCAGGGGGAATTGTTTCTATCGAGGACAACCTCAATGGTGGAACCGTGGTGACGGTCACGCTCGACCCGGCTCGTGTAAACGAGATCTCGATGTCCCATACATCGGGGGCAATCAGGGGCGCGGTACCCCACCCCATGGATATGCCCACGGGCGCAGGAGCGACAGGGGCAATGGGGGCGCCGGGGATGCCCACCGCGGGCACGCCGCAGCAATGGCAGCAGATGATGCCGCAACAGCCAGGGGCATGGCAATATCAGATGCAATATGGCCAGCAGGGCATGCAGCCTCCGTATCAGCAACCCTACGGAATGCAAGGCACATACATCCCCGCCGCCTACCCTCAGCAGGGATTTCCCCAACAGGGATACACGACGCCGGGATTTCCCCAGCAAGGATACCAAGCGGTTCCCCAACAGGCATACCAGCAGGCAACACCCGCAATGGGAATGCCGACAATGGGCGTGCCTGCAATGGGCGGGCAGGCAGCGCAGGCGAATGCACTTTTTGTCAGCCCCCGCGGCCAGCAGGCCTTATCTTTCCTGATGTCCAACGCCACCTGCGGACCCACCGACCTGGGACACGTATTTGGATCGTCTCCGGCCACATGGTCACGAGAGCTCTCCAACCTTCAAAGATCGGGCTTTATCCACAAGCACGGTCAAAAGTACATGCTCACCGACACGGGCCGAGCGTGGATAGAAGAACAGATGCCCCGAGAGGATGTGAACAATGGATAACGAGGCCCAGATTCTCCTCGACGACATTATCTCGTTTTGCCAACGCGATGGGCTCGACACGCGACTCATCAACATGCTCGGTCAATCCATCCCCGTGTCGCTGGACGACGAGTCTCTCACTCTGCAGGTTCCAAGCAGGTTTGCATCAACCTACCTGCTCAAGCAGCAGGAGACGATAGAGCGCTATCTGGAAGAGATCACCTTTGCGCCGATGGCGCTCAGGGTCGAGGTCCCCGCGATGCCCGCGCCGGCGCAAGTACAGTCGACGGTGCCCCAGGCATCTGCCCAAGCAGCATATTCTCCAGCGGCAGCACCCGCGGCCCAAGAGGCGAACGTATCTTCAAAATCAGTTGAAAACCGCAGCTTCACAGAGCAAGCGAGCGCGTTTTCCGATATACCGATGTCGCATCGGACCAACCGAGACGCAGAGCCCACAAGCGTCAAGGTCAACAACATGATGACGCCCGAGATGTTTCAGCGCATGATGAGCAGTATGAAACAGCAGGAGACGGCACCGGTTGCTTCACGTGAAACCACACCTGTCGAAAAACCTCAGCAGGCAAAGACAATCGAGCCCGCCGCGGGCATTAACTCGAAGTTCACCTTCGACACCTTCGTCCCAGGTGTGGAAAACAGGCATGCGTATCAATCCGCTCTACGTTTCACAGCAAGCGTGGAGGTGCCGGGCGAGTGCACATCACTTTTCATCTACGGAAAATCAGGCTTGGGCAAAACGCATCTTCTGTTTGCAATCAAAAACTTCTTGGCAGTCGACAAGCCCGAGATCACGGTTAAATATGCCAATAGCCAAACCTACATCGATGACTTCATTAACGAAGTCGCCAAGCAAAAAAACGACGGGCACAGCATCCTTCGCGAATATCACGAGGCCAACGTCTTGATCATCGACGATATTCAAAACATCATCGGTAAGCAAGCGAGCATCGACTACTTCTTCAGCTTGATGGACGAATACATTCGCGAAAACAAGAAAATCGTCATCGCCTCAGACCGCGCGCCAAAAGACCTTGGCATGGATGAGCGCCTCACGAGCCGCTTTAGCTCCGGGATGCTCTGCCTTATCTCTGAGCCTGGATTCGAAATGAAGTACCTCATCTTGCAAAACTATTGCAAGCGGATGGCTTCCAATACGCACGAACTTCCCGCAGCCGGTGCACCATCGATTTTCTCCAACTTGCAAATGCACGAAGGGCACCTCACCGAAGATCATCTCAAGCATATGGCGGAGGTATCGGGCAACAACATCCGCGAGCTCGAAAGCTTCTGCGAACGCTGCGCCAGCCTCTCGTATGAAAAAGAACAGGCTGGAAAAGAGCTGTCCGCAGAGGATATCGACGCGGTGGCAAACGAATACTTCGATACAGCGCGAAAGGTTATTGCACCCAAAACCGTACAGTCTGTCGTGGAAGGCTATTACAACATCAGCCATGAGGACATGATTGGCAGAAAGAGGCAAAAAACAATCGCGTTTGCCCGTCATGTTGCTATCTACCTGGTAAATGACATGTGCGATGTGAAATCCCAGGCCGCTCTCGGAGCGGTATTTGGACGAGACCACGCCACCATTGTCCACAGCATCAGCGTCGTGGAAGGAAAACTTCGGGAGGATGCTAATTTTGGCGAGGAGCTCGCACAGCTCAAGAACAAGATCATCCTTAAGTCATAATCATTGTTGAAAAGTAACGGAAAAGAAGAGGGAAACTTGTCGGCAACTTTCGGGAACGTGTTGAAAGATTTCATGCGCGTGCAGGCTGTTGAAAAGAACGGGTGTTGTCAACAGGTGGAAAGCTGAAAAGAAAAAGCCTTTTACCTGCTCAAATGCCAGTAGTCAACTTCTTCCACCGTCTTATTACTATTATTAGATTTATCTATATATAGAAGAAAGGTAATAGAGATGCGCTTCACCGTCAGTCAGTCTTCTCTCGCAGATGCTCTCGCCATCGTACAAAAGGGCATTGCGAGTGCATCTACACTCCCCATCCTCTCCGGCGTTCTCATCAAAGCGGAAGACGGCGTTCTTGAGTTCCAAACAAGCAACTACACCATCTCTATTCGTCATCGTGTTGCCGCACGCGTAGATGAACCTGGTCGCGTGGTGGTTCCCTGCAAGATGCTCGCCAGTATTACAAAGACGCTTCCCGACGCACCGGTTAACTTTGTTGTGGAAGATCGACAGGTTTCCATCACCTGCGCCAAGAGCTCCTTTAGGCTGAACACACTCGATGCAGACGATTTCCCCGAGTTCCCCACACTTGCTCTTGAGCGTTCTGTCGAACTTCCTACCGATATTTTGTCCGAAATGGTATCGCGTGTTTGGCGCGTCACCTCTACCGATAAAAACCGTCAGGTTCTCACCGGCGTGCAGATGACGGTCGAAAATAACATGCTGCGCCTGGTGGCCACCGACGCATATCGTCTTGCGGTGTGCGATACGCAGGTGGAGACTTCCTCGCTCGAGGGGAGCTTTGAACTCATTGTTCCGTCCGACGCCTTCAACGATGCCCTGTCCATCGCTCCCGCCCATGGCACCATCACGGTGGGCGCCACCGACAACCAGGTTGTTTTCATGGCCGAGAACACGACATATGTGGCGCGCCGCATCGAGGGTATGTTCCCGGACTACAAGGGTCTTTTGCCTGATACCTGTTCGACTTCGGTCAATCTCGACGTCTCCTCTTTTAATGCTGTACTCAAGCGCGTGACCGTCGTCGCGCCTTCGAACTCTGCCGTTCGCTTCGATGTGGACACCGATGCAAACACCCTTACGCTTTCTGCGTACTCCAGCGATCAAGATCAGGCAAGCGAGACAATCGAGACCACGGTGGAGGGAACCAACTGCATGGTTGGATTTAACTACAGCTACATCTTTGGTTGCCTAAATGCCCTTGGCCACGAGAAAGAGATCACGCTTGAGCTCACCGAGGGACGTCCGGGCGTCTTTAAGTCTTACGACAAGATCAACTACATCTATCTGGTCATGCCCGTTCGTGTCTAATGAATGTGCTCGCACGCACTCTTTCGGTGCATAACTACCGCAGCTTTAAGGAATTTGATGTCGAGCTCGATCCCGATATCACGATTCTTATCGGCCGCAATGCGGTGGGGAAGACCAACCTCATAGAGTCGGTTCAGCTGTTGACGGCGGGACAATCGTTTCGCCGGCCCACGGCATCTCAGCTGGTGCGCAACGGCGAGGGTACTTGTCGTATCGATCTTTCGTTTACGGGCGAGGGACGGCGGGTCGAGCACGCGCTTGTCTGCTCCGAGGGAAAGAAGAACTTCTTTTCAAACGGCAAACGTACCTCGGCCGCCGGGATGCGGGGTTTGGTTCCAAGCATATTGTTTTGTCCCGACCACCTCGATATGATCAAGCGCGCGGCTTCGCATCGCAGGGCTGCACTCGACGATTTTGGCATTCAGCTCAACGATCGCTACGCCCATCTGGTTTCGTCATATGCTCGTATCGTCGAGCAGCGCAACAGCCTGCTCAAAGAATATCCCGTTCCCACCGACTTGTTGGGGACATGGGATGAAGCATTGGTACAGACGGGCGCCGCCCTGCTTTCCCATCGGCTGTCGCTCCTCGAGCGCATTCGCTTGCGCATGGTTGACGCCTACCGTGCCATCGCGCCCACCGAAGCCCTCGGCCTTTCCTATCAGTCGACGGTGGGAGAAATTGACAAATCGACTTCGCGTGCAGAGATGGAGGAGCTCTTCCGCGGCGCTCTGAGTCGCGCTGCCGAGGATGAGCGCCGCCGCGCCGTCACGGTGGTGGGGCCGCATCGTGATGAGATCTCCTTTTCCATCGATGGAAGGGAAGCACGCGACTTTGCGAGTCAGGGACAGCAAAGAAGCCTTGTGCTTGCTTGGAAAATCGCCGAGGCGGAGGTAGCGAGCGATATTTTAGGTAGATACCCCATGTTGCTCCTGGACGACGTGATGAGCGAGCTCGATGCGCGCCGCCGCGAGGCGATAACCGGGTTCGTGCAAGGCGAGATCCAGACGATCATCACCACGACGAACCTGGGCTATTTTTCAAACGATGTTATAGACCGCGCGAAGGTGGTGCATATCGATGACGAGAAGAAGTGATCGCTTTGGCGCCACGCAGGGGCTCGGAAGCATCCTCGAGCAGGAGAAGCGCCGCATTTACGACGATGCAACCCCTGCCAAGCGCGAAGCATTTTTAGAGGCAGAACGGGCACGGGAGGTTTACCGTGCCTGGAATACCGTTTGCGCCCGCACGCGTGAGGGTCAGCATGTGTGCGGCCTGCACTTTGTCCCCGAGACGCGGGAGCTCGTCGTGTACGTCGACGGCTCCTCGTGGGTCAACGAACTCACCGTTTTGCGCGAGATTATCCGTGCGCGTATGGAGGCGTGTGGGGTGCGCGTCTCGGCTCTGGTGTTCAAACTGTCCCGAAAGGGATATGAAGCTCCGCGCGCGGCATCTTCCGCTGCGAACAAGGTCAAGTCCTCGCCTTGCGCAGGTCTGCCTCGAGCCGAGCTTTCCTCTGCCGATGTCGCCGCAATCGACGCTCGTGTTTCCCGTATCAAGGATGAAAGTCTTCAAAGAGCGCTTAAATCCGCGATGGGCGCGGGGCTTTCGCTAGACAAGACCCGTAAATCAACGAAATAGCCATATTCGGCCTCTGGTGGCCCCAGAGCGCTATTTGTACCTTATGTAGGACCCCTAATGTAGGCTAGAATATGTAAGGTTATCTCTATTTGCATAAAGAGGGGGAGTTGGCGCGTGGCTAAAGAAGAGTCATACGATGGCAACGAAATTAAGATCCTTGAGGGTCTTGAGGCCGTTCGCAAGCGTCCGGGTATGTATATCGGCTCGACGAGCTCTTCCGGATTGCATCATCTGGTATGGGAGATCGTCGACAACGCGGTCGACGAGGCCATGGCGGGGTATTGCTCCAAGATTTTGGTGACGGTGCATGCGGACAACTCCATCACCGTTGTCGACAATGGCCGCGGTATTCCTGTGGATGAGCACCCGGTCAAGAAGATCCCGACTCTCGAGGTCGTTATGACCATCCTGCATGCCGGCGGCAAGTTTGATAATTCCGCCTATAAGGTATCGGGTGGCTTACACGGTGTTGGCGTTTCGGTTGTTAACGCCTTGTCAAAGAAGATGATCGTGCAGGTTAGGCGCGATGGCCACATCTATGAGATGCAGTTCTCGCGCGGCAATACCGTGGAAAAGATGAAGGAAGTTGGAACTTCCCAGGAAACGGGTACGTCCGTGACCTTCTGGCCTGACGGGGAGATCTTCGAGACCACCGTTTATGATTTCGACATCCTGCACAATCGCCTGCAGGAAACAGCGTTTTTGAATAAGAATCTCGAGATCGTCCTCACCGATGAGCGTGAGAGCACACCGCGCGTAGAGGAATTTTGCTATGCCGGCGGTATTATCGACTTCGTCAAATTCCTCAATGAGGGTAAGGATGTCCCTGAGGCCCTAAAGGACCCCATCTACATCGAGGGAACGTCCGAAGAGGGGGTTCCTACCGATAGGATGGGAGATGTCGAGGTTGCCCTGCAGTGGAATATGTCGTATTCCGAGACGGTCATGAGCTTTGCCAACGATATCTACACCCCCGAGGGAGGTATGCATCTCGAAGGATTCCGCACCGCGCTTACACGTGTGATCAACGACTATGCGCGCAAGCAGGGCATCCTTAAGGAGAAAGAATCCAACCTCACGGGTGATGACGTGCGCGAGGGCCTTTCTGCCGTCATCTCCGTCAAACTTGCCGACCCGCAGTTCGAGGGCCAGACCAAGGCTAAGCTCGGCAGCTCTTTTATGCGCACGCTGGTGCTCAAGATCGTCACCGACGGTCTGACCGATTACCTTGAGGAGCACCCCAAGCAGGGTCGTGAAATCGTCAAGAAGGCCCAGCAGGCATCCAAGGCGCGCAACGCGGCGCGCAAGGCACGCGAGGCGACGCGCCGCAAGAGCTTGCTCGAGACCGCGGCGCTTCCCGGAAAGCTTGCCGACTGCTCGGTGCGCGATGCCGAGATGACCGAGCTCTTCATTGTGGAGGGCGACTCGGCAGGTGGCTCCGCTAAGGACGGCCGCCGCCGAGACATCCAAGCCATCTTGCCCCTGCGCGGCAAAATCCTGAACGTCGAGCGCGTGGGCGATCACCGAGCTTTCTCCTCCGACACCATTCAGTCGCTCATCACAGCCATTGGCTGCGGCGTGACTACGGGTTCGGGCGATGGCGGAGATTTTGATATCACCAAGGCCCGCTACCACAAGATCATCATCATGACCGATGCGGATGTCGACGGTGCCCATATCCGTATCCTGCTGCTTACGTTCTTCTACAAGTACATGCGTCCGTTAATCGATGCCGGCTATGTCTACGTGGCGTGCCCGCCGATCTTTGGCATCAAGGTGCGCAACAAGATTCACTATGTCTATCCCAATGGCAGGCAGCCCGAAGACGAGATCTTGGCCGACACCATCCGCAGTCTTGGCCTCAACCCCGATGAGGGCGATGAAGAAGGCAAGGCCGAGGGCGGCAAGATCACCAAGAAGCGCAAGGGCTACACCGTTCAGCGCTACAAGGGTCTAGGAGAGATGAATCCCAAGCAGCTTGCCTCGACCACCATGGACCCCAAGACCCGTATTCTGCAGCGCGTGACTATTGAGGATGCCATCACCGCCGACCGCGCCGTGCGAGAGCTCATGGGTTCTGAGGTTAGCTATCGCCGTGAGTATATCGAGAAGCATGCCCACGATGCCCGCTTCCTAGATGCCTAACCTGCGTGGCGTTCCCAGGCACCCGCCCTTGCCCTTCAATCGTCGGTCGCGTACCTAAGTACGCCCCCTCAAGGCGATCTCGGGCACCTGGAAAACCGGTCTTCGTTGTCGGGAGGATAGCGTTTTTCTCTCGGTGAACGTTCTGGGACGGGTTGATTGAGCAGCTGTTTGAATGAACGCAACCACGACCAACCAAGGAGGTAGTACGTGGCAGAAGATATGAACAATAACGATAACGAGCGGTCGGAGGGCATGCCCGACGATCTGCGCCGTTTGCTCGCTCGGGCAGAACAGGGAGAGGACGGAGGTCCTGACTCCTATAACCCCGACGCCGAAGACGAAGAAGAGGATGATGACGCGGAGCTCGAGGAGAGCTTTGGCGCCGTGGACCGCGGTACCGATGCCGGCGAGGATATCAACGGTGGCCAGCTGCAGATTTCCGAGTTCGGTCAGGAAATGAAGCAGTCCTTCATCGAGTATTCGATGTCGGTCATCACCGCTCGCGCCCTGCCGGATGTTCGCGACGGCTTGAAGCCGGTTCACCGTCGTATCCTATACGCGATGAACGAGAGCGGCATCTATCCCAACCGCCCGCACAAGAAGTCTGCCTGGACCGTCGGTGAAGTAATCGGTAAGTATCACCCGCACGGTGACTCGGCGGTCTACGAGACGATGGTCCGTCTTGCCCAGTGGTTCTCGATGCGCACCCCGCTCATCGACGGTCATGGCAACTTTGGCAACATCGATGGTGACTCCGCGGCTGCCATGCGTTACACCGAGAGTCGTTTGGCGAAACCCGCCATGGAGCTCCTGCGCGATTTGCAAAAGGACACCGTCGACTGGCAGCCCAACTACGACGAATCCCTGGCAGAGCCTGTTGCCTTGCCGGCGCGTTTCCCCAACTTGCTGGTCAACGGCAGTCAGGGTATTGCTGTTGGCATGGCGACGAATATCGCTCCGCACAACCTTACCGAGGCAATCGAGGCAACCTGCTACCTCATCGACAATCCAGATGCGACGGTCGACGAGCTCATGCAAATCATGCCGGGCCCCGATTTCCCGACAGGTGCCATCATCATGGGCTCCGACGGTATTCGTCAAAGCTATGAGACCGGTCGCGGCTCCATCACCGTGCGCGCCAAGGCTCACGTCGAGACCACCAAGACGGGCCGCAACCGTCTGGTGTTCACCGAGATCCCCTATATGGTCAACAAGGGCACCCTGCAGGAAAAGATCGCTCAGTTGGTGAACGAGAAGCGCGTTGAAGGTATTTCCGATATGCGCGATGAGTCGAACCAGAAGGGTATTCGTCTTGTCATCGAGCTCAAGAAGAATGTTATCCCGCAGGTTGTTCTCAATAACCTCTATAAGTACACCTCGCTACAGACCACGTTTGGCGCCAACAACCTGGCGCTTGTCAACGGCGTGCCCAAGTGTCTCTCCCTGCGCGAGATGTTGCAGTACTACATTGACCATCAGGTTGACGTCGTTACCCGTCGCACGCGCTTTGACCTTAAGAAGGCTCAAGCTCGCGCGCATATCCTCGAGGGCTATCTCATGGCTCTCGACCATATCGACGAGGTCATCTCGATTATCCGTTCTTCGCGTACCGATTCCGAGGCTTCTGCTCGCTTGATCGAGCGCTTTGGCTTCACGACCGAACAGACCACTGCCATCCTCGAGATGAAGCTGCGTCGCCTGACCGGTCTTGAGCGCGATAAGATCCAAGAAGAATTGGACGGTCTGCGCCGCGCCATTGCCTACTATGAGGACCTTCTTGCCCACGAGGAGAAGATTCTGGGTGTGATTAAGGAGGAGATGCGCGAGATCTCCCGTAAGTTTGGCGATAAGCGCCGCACCAAGATCGCGGCGGCGGAGCGCAACCTCGATGTAGAGGACCTCATCGCCGACGAGGATATGGTCGTCACCATTACTCATACCGGTTATGTCAAGCGTATTCCCGTGGCTGCCTATCGTGCTCAAAAGCGCGGCGGCAAGGGCGTCACGGGCGTGAGCTTGAAAGAGGACGATGTCATCGAAGAGATGTTTATCGCCAGTACCCATGAGTACGTGCTCTTTTTCTCCAACCGTGGCAAGGTGTATCGCCTTAAGGTTCACGAGCTTCCCGAAGGTTCGCGCCAGGCGCGCGGAACAGCGATCGTTAACCTGTTGCCGTTCGAAGAGGGCGAGAAGATTGCCAGTGTGATTTCTTGCCGCGCGTTCCCTGAGGATGAATATCTGCTGTTTGCAACCAGCAGCGGCATGATCAAGAAGACGGTTATGAGCGCTTACGACCGCAGCCGTCGCGATGGCATTATCGCCATCAACCTAAAAGACGGCGATGCGTTGCTCAATGTTCACCGTGTGCGCGAGGGCGACAAGATCATCATGGCGACGACCGCGGGCAAGGCTATCGTTTTCGGTGAGGATCAAGTGCGCGCCACAGGCCGCGATACCAGTGGTGTGCGCGGCATCACTATGAAAGACGGCGCAAGTGTTCTGGGCATGGAGGTTTCCAACGGTACGGGCGACCTCTTTGTCATCACCGAGCATGGCTTTGGCAAACGTACTCCGGTCGCCGACTATCCCGAGCAAAACCGTGGCGGCCAGGGCGTCTTTACCATTCAGATGACCGACCGCAAGGGACAGCTGGCGGCAATGAAGACCGTGGGGCCGCAACATGAGCTGTTTATCGTCACCGAGGGCGCCACGGTGATTCGCGTGAAGACCGACGAGATTTCTCAGACTGGTCGCGCAACGCAGGGCGTCAAGATGATGACTGTGGCGGATGGCGACCGCGTGACTGCCGTTGCACGTATGGAGAGCGCTACGGAGAAGGCTGAGGCTTCCGGAGAAGCCGGGGAAAAGCCCGAGACGGCGGGTGGCGACGACAGCGCGGCAGAAGAGCCTGCCAGGGATTTGATTGACGAATAGCCGGTTTATCGTTGACATGGAAGATGAGTGAAGAAGGGATCATCCATTTGAACTGAGCCCTTTGCAAAGTTTGAGCGAGGTAAATAAAGATTCAAGCAGTCAAGGACTGATTCCGGAACTCCTCCGGGGTCAGTCCTTTCCGTTTGACTTGGCGCCATTTCGTGTTTCAACAGACCATATGGGCGCCCCCAGTCCCCGCTCGAACCCCATCCAAGGACAACAAAACCTCGCCTTCGAGGTTTTGAAGGGCATATTCGAATAAGCGGAAGGCTGCGGAGATACGGCTTTTTAAAGTAAGGAGAGTTAGCCTCATCTAATTGCGTCGTGTACATGCGCTAGTTAGATTAATCTAACTAACAAGGGGTGATAGATATGCACGAACACAGGAATTTCTGGGATAGAAATGCCGGCCGTTACGACCGCTTTATGAGAAAGGACCGGGCGGCGTATGAGGAGATCTATGAGCTGATCCGGCCGTTGGTGAAAGCAAAAAAGGTCCTGGAAGTTGCCACCGGCACGGGGCTGATTGCAAAAAGTATCGTGAATGCGGCGGCGCACATCGAGGCGGTGGACGCCTCTGGGGAGATGATTCTTGAAGCAAAGCGGGACAATCAATCTGCAAAGCTGCGCTTTTCCGTGCAGGATATGTTCTGTCTGCCCTATACGGAGAAGTCCTTCGAGGTAGTGATTGTGTCCAATGCGCTTCACATTGTGCCGCAGCCGGAAAAAGCCCTGCGAGAAATCAGGCGGGTGCTGAAGGACGACGGCGTGCTCATCGCGCCAACCTTCACCCACGCGGGAAACTCGGTTTCCGGCAAGGCAAAAGCCTTTTTCATGAGTTTGGCGGGATTCCCCCTCCACAGCAGGTGGACAAGCGAGGAATACCTGCGTTTCCTGCGTCAAAACGGCTGGGCGGTGCAGAAAAGCGCGGTGCTGAAGGCCTCGTTCCCGTTGACATATGCGGAATGCACAAAATCGGAGGCGCCAGATGTCGTTCTTTGAAAACACCCGCAAGCCCGTGGGCCTCGGCGGAAAACTTATGGTTGCCATGATGAATCTGGGCCACAGCCCTGTGGCGCGGTGGGGACTTCGATTTCTACGACTTGCGCCGGACGCCAAGGTGCTGGATTGCGGCTGCGGCGGCGGGGCGAACATAAAACGGCTGCTAAAAAACTGCCCGCAAGGCGTCGTCAAGGGCATCGACTATTCGCCCATCAGTGTGGAGAAGACTCAAAGGCTCAATCGACATGCAATTCGGGAGGGGCGCTGCGCCGTTTTGCAAGGCAGTGTGGCGGATATGGTGTTTGAGGATGGCTCCTTCGATGCCGCCACGGCCTTTGAGACCGTCTATTTTTGGCCTGATTTGCCGCGGTGCTTCCGGGAGGTCTGGCGGACGCTGAAGCCCGGCGGGACATTTCTTATCTGCAACGAGAGCAATGGCGATACGGACCAGGACGAGAGGTGGACGCAGATCATCGGTGGTATGACCATCTACAAGGACATTGAATTAAAGGCGTGCCTGGAGCAGGCGGGCTTTCACAAGGTGCAGATACGCAAAAAGAAAAAGTGGCTCTGCGTCACGGCGCAGAAATGAGGAAATCAACCATAACGTGTTCCATTTCCCCTTCCCGTTTCAAAACCTCCCATCCCCACTGTCCAAGAAATAGGAGGGCACCTCAATTGGATGGACCTTTCATGTTTGAAACGAGGGTTTATGGTGCTGTGAGAAAGCTGGGTCGACTAGAAGTCGTCGGGGGAGAGCGTGTGGACGAACTCGTCGAATTTTTGCTGCTCCGCCTCATCGTTCGTGTCGGTCTGGTATGAGAAGGTGCCCGCGCGGTTCATGATGTCGTCCTCAACATAGATGGGGGCATTTACGCGCACAGCAAAAGCGAGCGCATCGCTTGGGCGCGCATCGACTGCGTGCTCTTTGCCGTTTTGATCGAGAATGATGACGTTGGCGAAGAAAACCGGGGTTTCCATGTGGGAAATCTCAATGCGAGCGATTTTAGCGCCAAGCTCTTTAACGGCATTGACGGTGAAATCGTGTGTGATGGGTCGTCCGGGGTTCTTCCCGTCAATTCCCTGGCTCAGTGCAGCGGCCTCAAAGGACCCGGTCTGGATGGAGAGGGCGCGAAGAGGGGCTTCGTTTGACTCTGAAGTTTCGCGCTCGCGTAGGACGATGAGGGATGGATGCGGACCGGCGGCCATAACGATGGTTTCGATATCAACGCGGATCATTATGGCACCTCCTTATAGACGATGATGGGATAGGAATATTCCACCTGCTTGAATCGGATAGTAATACTACCCAAAATAAGGGAAAAGCGCTTGTGATTTCGATATGTGAACCAACTAAAATTTTTTTTAAAAAAGTCGTTGACTTAGAAAAACGGTCTGGGCTAATATAGTCAACGCGCGATGGACCTGTAGCTCAGTTGGTTAGAGCGTCCGGCTGATAACCGGGAGGT